>Ga0210410_10000041_pt1 | contig 220611 bp, 208 predicted proteins | sample IncBWC4MmetaG_FD_161058 | JGI IMG/M metagenome (GOLD analysis project Ga0210410, IMG submission 161058) | Forest soil microbial communities from Barre Woods Harvard Forest LTER site, Petersham, Massachusetts, United States - Inc-BW-C-4-M | ecosystem: Environmental > Terrestrial > Soil >... | reverse complement strand
GGTCATACTCGCTGACTACCACAGCAAACTCGCCGCTGGGATAGCTCAGGACTGGGGCTCCGTTCACACCTTGAATTCCCTCAAGGAGGAAGGGGCGCCGCGTGCGTACTCCGTTGTTTAGGTTCTGTTGCTCAGTGAGGCAATAAGCGTACCACGCCATAAAAGGTTTCTCCGAACCTGGTCCGAGGCAGTAGTATCCACCTCGTGACGAGACAGTTGGTTACGGCTCTTGAACCTGGAAGAAAGGGCGGTACCACGATTGGATCGGACGCTTACCACCGCGTCCTAAGTAACATATTACTTCAGTACTCAGAAAATGCAACCTTTTTGTGGCATGGGGCATCGTTTGGGCAGAAAAAACTACACTGTCGACAAGAGTGACCCTGGGTCAATTCTCGGCCTTGACACTTTTCTCCAAGAGCGGCAAAATTCTCATAGACGTTGGTCGCGGGCAGCGGATTGTGCGCTTTGTTGGTTATCTGGCCAGTTTTGGAAACTCTTTTCAAAGGAGAGATAACATGAAAAAGCTGATGACCTTTGGGTTCGCGCTTGTCTTGGCGATGTCGGCAGCCGCTGTGGCTCAAGACAGTATGAAACAGGACACTATGAAGTCAGATAGCTCAATGAAAGCCACCACCAGTGTCACTGGAAAGATCAGTGAAGATGGCAAGTCTTTCGTGGGCGACAAAGATGGTAAGACCTGGACGATAAGCAACCCTGATGCAGTCAAAGGACATGAAGGACATCACGTCACTTTGAAAGCGCAGGCAGATGCCAGTAAGGGCGAGGTTAAAGTCGTTTCCCTGAAGATGGCGAAAGATACTATGAAGGAAGGCACCATGGCAAAGTGAGCTTTGGTCACGCTAATATTTTAGGCCAGCCACTGCGCTGGCCTTTTTGATTTGTGGCGGCATCCCCCGCCGATCAGGACTAAAATCACAGCTACTTTTTCCTAGCCTCATGCCCGCCATTCTTGGCGATCGCCCGTTCCTCGAGGATTTTCGTGACCACCCGTAGCATTTCGTCCCAGGGCGCCGGCTTGCCTGTCCAGATTTCAAATTGACGCGCGGCCTGATGAACGAACATTTCAACTCCCGGGATCACTTCCGCGCCCGCAGCCTTGGCCAGTCTCATCAGACGAGTTTCCGGCGGATCGTAAATCATCTCGAAAACGTAGTGTGCTTTGATCTCGTCCTGGTTCAAAGGCGATTCCTGCGAGTTGCCCATGCCCACGGGCGTGGCGTTAATAATCACGTCAAAAGTGAGTTTCTTGAGATCCGCCCGCTTCAACGTTCGAGCCCGAGCGGAGCGAGCCAGTTTCTGAGCTTGTGCCAGGGTGCGATTGAGGATATAAACTTCGGCGCCCCGCTCCTTGAGCCCAAACACGGCCGCCCGCGCCGCCCCCCCTGCTCCCAGAACCAATATTTTTGCGCCTTCGATAGTAATCCGCTGTTCCAGAGGCCGAACTACTCCGGCGGTATCCGTATTGAAGCCGTATAGCTTTCCATCCTGCGCCCGCACCACGGTGTTACAGGCGCCGATTTTTGTGGTGTGCGAATCCGTGTTGTCGAGGTGCGACAGAATCGTGGTTTTGTACGGCATGGTGATGGAAAGACCGTGAATCGGGATATCGCGGACGCAGGCCAGCAGATCCTTCAGGCTCTTGGCATGCAGCGGGAGGTAGACGCCATTGACGGTCTCGCGACGGAGTGCTGCATTCATGATGGCGGGCGAGAGCGAGTGGCCCACGGGATCGCCGGCGACTCCGTACACTCGGGTCGCGGCATCGACTTGCTCGATTCGATAGGTACTGCGCAATTCTTGGGCCGTGACTTGGCCGGGCGCGGTTTTTTCGTCCTGGGTCACCGCCGCAAAAGTAAACACACTCCCCGCGCGAACGCCGAGCAGCCGGCTGATGATCCCCTGTTCCCCCATGCACACGCCGATCAGCGAATATTTATCGCTGTTCTCTTCGAGGAACTTCATCATGACGACGTTGTCGTAGAGCGTGGTGGCCGTGGTGACGATCTTGTAGAAATCGGCGGAGATGTCAACCATCTTTTCGAGCGTCTGTTCCAGATTCTTGGTGGCCTTGAAATCATGGTACGAGAGGATGAGAGCGGCGCGGGTGCGCAGGCGCCGCAACTGCTCAGGTTTGCAGTGTGCTGCGCTCTGCAGTTCGAGATCTACCGCTTGACAGCCCGCCGTCGCAGCCTTGGAGAGTATGTCCAGTTGGGAGGCTACCGAACCCCGGAATTTGCCGCCGCCAACGGCCCGCCGGCAAGTCGCCAGGGCTACCACGTGAGCGTGATACTCGGTGAACTGTTTGAGCTTCGGTAACGCCAAAGCGGGGCGGGGCAGATAATCTAACCTGAACTCAAGAAAGGTGTTGTCGCGCACCAGGGCCTCTGCCTTTTCAAGCATCTCGGTAGGATCAGAGCCAGTTACAGCGACACAGACCCGTGGCAGACGCAAGGGTCGCAGACGAGCGACAAAATTGTTTGTTGCTGCTGTCATCGTTATTTTGAGAGTGGCCGCGATATTACAGGCCTGCAATTCCAGATGCAACTAGCGATTACGAATTTTCGCGGAAAAAACTATTTAACGTGCTCCGCATGACACCAGAGTAACCTTGACCCGCCTTGGCTCTGTTGTTACTGTCCGGGCTGTAAGTCCTTTTATTTTGTGCCGTCAACGGAGCAATGGCGGCTGGTTGTTTCGCGGGCTCTGACTCTGGAGGTAACATGAAGAAAACACGATTGTTGTTGATTCTGTGTCTGGCGATTGCGGCCCATGCTCAGGAACCGGCGGCGGCAAACCAACCGGAACTTAACGCGCCTGCCGGAACCCAGCCCAACACCGTCAGCTTCCCGTTTGAGCGGATACAGACCCCGACAGCGGTCGACCTCACCTGCGCTGGATTCGTCAGCAAACAGCTCGTGCCAAATTCGAATTTCGTGGCTGGAGGTTTGTACACTCCGAGTACCACTAAGAATACCAACGGCGAATTGGTATACCTCTCTGGCAAAGGTTATGAGGTTGGCCAGAAGTATACGATCGTACGCGAACTGCGCGATCCCAATCGCTTCGAAAACTTTGACGGCCAGCACGCGATGTTGAAAAGCATGGGTCAGCCTTACTCCGAATTAGCGCGCGTGCGCATCATCGACACTCGCAGCCGGATGGCGATTGCGGAAATCGAAATGAGCTGCGACCCGGTCAATCCGGGAGACTATGCCATTCTGTATGTCGAAAAGCCGGCTGTCTCCTTCCATCCTCCATTGCGTTTTGATCGCTTCCTGCCCTCAAACGGCAAGTTGACCGGCAGAATTGCGATGGCAAAGGATTTCGATTCTGAGATTGGGCCAGGCGACAAGGTTTACCTGAACCTGGGCTCGAATCAGGGCGTGAAGCCCGGCGACTACTTCCGCGCGGTGCGCCCCTACGAAGCCGACCTGCATGACCCGGTCGATTCGCTCTCCTTCAAAGCATCTACCAACGAAGATACTCAGGCGAAACAGGCCGTGATCAATCCTAACTTCTTGACTAAAACCGGCGGCCCCGTGATCCACGTGCGCGATTTGCCGCGCCGCGCGGTAGGCGAAGTCGTAGTCATTTCAACGACACCCACCACTGCGACAGGCATGATTGTCTTTGCCATGGAAAGCGTGCATCTCGGCGATAACGTTGAACTGGACCAGCCTTAGCGTCGCTGCAGACGTTGCGTACTCGCAGTCTCCCAATGGGAAAAAGCCCACCGGTTCTTCCCAAAACTTCATCTTCTACAGTAAACGCTGTATAGGGCAGCCCTTCACGGCGCTATTACCATCCAATGGGCTTGGCGTTGTCCTATTGTTTTCCAGCCGGGTACATTTCATCTGATCTTCGTAAGAAACAGTCCGTGGCGCTAAGTAAAGAGTCAGTGATCTGCTGTCGTTTAGTGTGTCGGAACGCATGCTTCAAGCCAACGAGAAACCGGCGCTGTCTGGACAGATACTGATCGTCGACGATCACGAGTTCGTCAGACGCGGGCTTCGAGCGCTGCTTTCCACTCGCCCCGATTGGGTCATATGCGGGGAAGCGGTAGACGGACTGGAGGCGGTCGAGATGGCGAAAGCCATGCGGCCTGACGTCATACTGATGGATATCTCCATGCCGCGAATGAATGGGCTGGAGGCAACCCGCATCATTCGGAAAGAAGTCCCAGAGTCCAAGATCGTAATTGTGAGTCAGAACGATCCCACCATAGCTAGTCGCCAAACTTGGGAAATCGACGCCACAGCTTACGTTGCCAAAAGCGACCTGTCGCGAAGTTTGCTGCCAACGCTCGACAGCGTGGTTGGCCTTCCAGAGTCGGAACGGCCAGCCGAATTCGAACCGAGGGCATTTTCGGGCGGTTGGCTTTCTGGGGGCGGAGAATTGGGCCGGCTGATCCGGGAACATGATTGGTCACAAACTCCGCTAGGCCCGATAGAAGGCTGGCCTCAAAGCCTGCAGACTTCAGCCAGCATCTGCTTAGCTTCGCGTTTCCCCATTGTGCTGTATTGGGGAGCGGAGTACGTGGTTTTGTACAACGATGCTTATAGTACGATCTTGGGAAGCAAACATCCCTGGGCGCTTGCACAGCGCTGTCGCGATTGTTGGGCGGAAATCTGGGACACAATCGGCCCCATGCTGGAGAGCGTGGTTCGCACCGGGGAGGCGACCTGGTCGGATGACTTGCTGCTGGTCTTGCATCGTCACGGCTACGCGGAAGAGTGCTACTTCTCCTTCTCATTTAGCCCGGTCCGAGTTGAGGAAGGGGTGGTGGGCGGCGTATTCACCGCGGTGATCGAAACCACGGATAACGTAATTGGCGAGCGGCGCTTGCGAACCTTGCGTGATCTGGCTGCGCGGACGATTGACGCAAAGAGTGCAGGGGATGCTTGCCGAGTAGCCGCGGAAACCCTTTCGGAGAACCTGCGCGACATTCCATTTTCGGCGTTATGTGCTGCTGCGACAGGGGAATTTCAGGTTGTATGCAGCAGCGGAATTCCCATGGATCACCCTCTGCGATCGTTGCTCTCCGAGGCGCATACTCCGCTTTCGGAAAAGATGCGGCAGGTCATTCACTCGGGTCAGAGCCTTGAGATCGAACTCCAGGGTTTGGGCTGCGAACTTCCTCGAGGGCACTGGGACGCGCCACCATTAAAGGCGCTTCTAATGCCGGTTTCCGCCGCGGGCCCCGATCGGTCGCCCGGCGTTTTGGTTTTCGCCGTCAGTCCAAGGCAGATGCTCGATGAGCGCTACCGGACTTTCTTCGGACTGGTCAATCGTCAGATCGCCACCAGCATCGCTGATGCTCGCTCGCACGAGGAAGAACGGAAACGCGCCGAGGCACTGGCGGAGATCGATCGTGCCAAAACACTTTTCTTTAGCAATGTCAGCCACGAGTTTCGCACACCCCTGACCTTGATGCTCGGTCCGCTCGAGGAGGTGCTGTACGGGGGGAAATTGCCGTTTCAACATTATGCTCAGCTCATGATGGCTCACCGCAACGGGCTGCGGCTCCTGAAACTGGTCAATACGTTGCTGGACTTTTCCCGCATCGAGGCTGGGCGGGTTCAGGCGGTTTATGAACCCACGGATCTGGCCAGTCTGACGGCGGATCTTGCCAGTGTGTTCCGCTCTACCGTCGAGCGAGCGGGCATGAGGCTGATTGTCGATTGTCCCGCTTTGCCTGAACCGGTTTATGTGGACCGCGATATGTGGGAAAAGATCGTCCTGAACCTCCTGTCGAACGCTTTTAAATTTACCTTGCAGGGGGAAATCGCGGTCGAGCTTAGGCCCGCCGGGAAAGGCGTGGAGCTTTCTGTCCGCGACACCGGTGTTGGTATTACTTCCGAAGAGTTGCCACGCATCTTTGAGCGCTTTTACCGGGTGCAGAATGCGCGGGCGAGAACCAACGAGGGGACAGGCATCGGCTTGGCGTTCGTGCAGGAGTTGGTCAGATTTCACAGTGGAGACTTAAGAGTCGAAAGCGCACCCGGAACTGGCAGCACATTTAAGGTCTCGATCCCGTTTGGAAATTCCCATTTGCCGGCGGATCGAATACAAGCTGCGCGCAATCAGGTTTCAACCGCATTGGGTGCGGAGGCTTATATCGAAGAAGCACTTCGCTGGCTTCCCGATCAGGAGGCTCCCTCAACACCCTCTGATCATTTTCCGGTGCTTGAGGAGTTGCAAGGCGTTTCACGTCCGTTAACTCGGGCGGGTACTGCCACCCACGTTCAACGAATTCTGCTCGCCGATGATAATGCCGATATGCGGGAATACGTACAACGCCTGCTGCGGGAGAATTATGAAGTTGAGGCGGTGGCGAATGGTGAATTGGCTCTGAAGAGCGCCCGAGAGCGGCCGCCGGATCTGATCCTCGCGGATGTAATGATGCCCCAGGGGGATGGATACAGCTTGCTGAGAGAGTTGCGTGGCGATGCAGCATTGCAGAGTACGCCCGTTATTCTGATCTCCGCGAAGGCGGGTGAAGAATCACGAATTGAAGGACTGGAATCGGGAGCGGACGACTACCTGGTCAAACCTTTTTCTGCCCGCGAACTGCTGGCGCGAATTGCATCCCATCTGGCCATGGCGCGTGTCCGACGGGATGCGGCGAGGGTGGAGCGAGAGTTGCGCTCCGCCGCTGAAATCGAACGCACCCGGTTGCGAGCTGCTTTCACTCAAACCTATGCCTTCATGGTCTTCTTGAGTCCGGACGGCACGGTGGTTGATGTCAATCGCGCTGCATCTGAGGCGGCCGGCCTCTCCCGAGAGCAAATTCTGGGACGCAAGTTCTGGGAGCCGTGGTGGTCCTCGTTGCCAAAAGAAGCCGAAGTTTTGAAAACCAGCATACGCAAGGCCGCGGGTGGCGAATCCGTTCGGGAAGAGTGCCAGTACTGTGTGGCCGACGGCACGGTGCGTTTTGCTGACCGAACTCTTGCGGCCATAAAAGATGAAGCTGGAAATGTGATCATGATTGTGGCGACCGGCTTGGATATTACGGAAGCCAAGGAGTTGCGAAACCGCTTAGAGGAAAGAGTCCGCGATCACGCATCCGGACCGATCGAGACACCAGCGAACATGCCAGCCGCATCCTAATTAATGCAGAGGAGTGGCTTCGGCAGAATTAGCCGCGGCTGTGGGTTCGTTCATGAGCAGCCTGTCAGTTTCCGAGTCGTAGGTGAAGATCTCGGCGTATCGTCCCCAATTCAAGGCGGTGTCGATCTGGCGTTGCGCATCTTCCTGAGAGAAGTGCTCATCTAAAACGTCCCGAAAAAATTCCAGCGGAACCGCGTGGTCCGACTTGCGCTCCAGCGCCTTTCGGATCTGCTGAATCAGGGTCACGTGACTGAGGACCGCTTGGCGAAACAGTTGCTTTCGGGTTGTGATATCGGCTTCTGCAAATTCTTTTCCTGCCGGAGTAATCTGCACGTCTCCCTGAGTTGACGCTGCGAAGCCCAGCATGACCGCCTCATCGACGATGGGGAAGAGATCGTCCACTTCCATCAGCAGCTCTTCGGCTAGATGGTAGAGGTCTTCTTTGCCGCCGCGATCGTTCAGGAACTCGAGCAGCCCGGACATTCCCCCAGCGGTTGCGTGGGGCAGCACTTGGAAAGAAGGCTTATGCGGATTGGGCAGCTCAGTGACGGGGTGGCACTCCAGTTCGGGTTGAGTCATCACTTTGTAGATGTAATCGACGTAGATTAGAAATTCGGCGGTCTTGCGGTCGCGTGGTTGGGGAAGGGAGATGCGGAAATCGGCGCGGATCTTCGCGGGATGGGTTCCGAGAACTACGATTCGATCGGCCAGCAGGACCGCTTCTTCAATATTGTGAGTGACCAGGAAGATGCTTTTTGTGGGAATCTGATGGTTGATCCACAGCTCCATCAGTTCCCGGCGGAGGCTTTCGGCGGTCAACACATCGAGGGCGGAGAAGGGCTCGTCCATGAAAAGCACTTCGGGTTCTACGGCGAGAGCGCGAGCGAATCCGACTCGCTGCTTCATGCCCCCGGAAAGTTCCTTGGGATAGGCGTTTTCAAAACCTTTGAGTCCGACGATGGCAAGCGCTTGTACAGCCTGGCGATGCCGGTCCGCATGCTCGAGCCCTCGGGCTGCCAGAGGGGCCTCGACGTTCTCCAGAACGGTTAGCCAGGGGAATAATGCAAAACTCTGGAAAACCATACCGATGTTGGGAGTGCGGCCGTTGAGCGGTTGGCCGTGAACGAGCACTGTGCCGCTAGAAGGCGCGGTTAATCCCGAGAGAATTCTCAGCAGCGTCGATTTGCCGGAGCCCGAAGGCCCGAGCAGCGCACAGATTGCGCCAGACTCGACGGAGAGATCCATTGGCGCGATGATCTGAATCTCCCTGCCATCCGGTTGCGCGTAACACTTCTCAATCTGGCGTCCTTCGATGATGGTTTCTCCCGCTTGGGGAAGATGCGGTTCCGCCGTTCGCACTGCTTGCGGCTCGTGTTGAGTCAAGGTCGCAGCAGGTATTTCTCCCGAGAGTTCGTCCATTAGCCGCTGCCAAGCTTCTTCCGGCAGTTCGTCGAAGAATCGCATGCGGTCATCGGGGTGCAGTTTGTCAACCAAGGCGCGCATTTCTTCGGCTGGGAGCGAGTGCAGCAGGACGTATTGGTGATAGTAGGGAAAGTGAGCGACGAGGGCGGCAGCCAGGTCCAGCGGCAACTGCCGGAACAGGGATTGCTGCTGGTCGAAAGCCAGATCGCCTACGGCTGCAGCGGCCTCGGAGGCTTCGCTGGTCTGCAACAAAGCTACAGCCTCGTTCCAACGGGCCTGCGCAGCTGCGTCCCTGAGCCTGTCGCTGATTGGTGAACTCATCGGAAGTTAGACTCCAGAATCAAATTACAACCAATGCCTTAGGAATGGCTAGGTATGGTTGGATGGTAATTCGGCTCGGCCAACGCCTTGTTCGTTAAAGGCTCGGCCGGCGAGTCGCCCGCTGCCACACGGTCAAAAGCATCTTATATCGCCCCGGACGGTACAATATCGAAGTGACCTCAGCCGCTACGTCGCCGGTGTCTAGCGAGACGTCGACGCAGGATCGGCTGTACAGTTTATGGCAGAGATTCTTGCTGTGGTTGATTACGTGGCTCGGTTTTCTGGCGATCCGGCTGATTGGTCCGACGTTGCGCGTTGCAGTGTCCTTTGAGGATGGGGCGCCGCCGGGGATCGAGACGCGTCCCATGGTCCTGGCCTTTTGGCATAGTTGTATTTTCCCGGCAACATACGTCTGGCGTGCCTTGCAGATCAGAGTACTGAGCAGCGATAGTTTTGACGGCGAATGGACGGGACGCATTATCCGAAAGTTTGGGTTCGTGAAGGTGCGCGGATCGAGCAGCCGGGGAGCGGTGCGGGCTTTACTCGGCATGCGGCGGGAACTCGAGCAGGGCTGGGCCGTGGCATTTACCATCGATGGCCCGCGTGGTCCACGATTCGTGGCGAAACCGGGTCCGGTGTTGCTGGCACGCGCGACGGGCGCGCCCATGGTGGCATTTCACATTGCCGTAGAAAAGGCATGGATTTTAAATACCTGGGATCGGTCGATGATTCCGAAACCGTTTTCGCGGGCATTGATGCGGGTGAGCCGGCAGATTGTGGTTCCAGCGGACGCGGATGATCCTCAAAAGGAACGATTTCATGTGGAGCTGCAAGCAGCGTTGGAGCGGGTGCGTCAGTTCGCGGAAACGAATGTGGAGAAAGTGGGAAGCCCGGACTTTCCGGCGAGAAAGACTTAGAACAGCATGCCCCGCGATGTGCCTTGCTCACGCAGCAGGCGGATCTTTAATCTCTACGGGCTTGCCGAGCGATTAGAAATGAGGGGTTTGTGACTGCGATTGTTCTGGACGGTACTAAGATCGCTGGAGAAATTCGGGCAGAGGTCGCGTCTGAGGTGAAGACCTTGACGGCTGCGGGGAGGCGTCCCGGACTCGCGGTGGTGTTGGTCGGGCACAACCCGGCGTCGGAGGTTTACGTTCGTGGGAAGGTGAAGAGCAGCGGAGAGGTTGGAATCTATAGTGAGCAGCACACTCCGCCTGAGACCGTTTCTACTGAAGAATTGCTCGAGCTGATCGCGGACTTGAACCGGCGCGACGAGATTGACGGCATTCTGGTGCAGCTTCCATTACCCGCTCAGGTCGATGCCAAGAAAGTTCTGATGGCGGTTGATCCGGCAAAGGATGTAGATGGGTTTCATCCGATGAACGTTGGATTCCTTTCCACCCAACGCCCAGGGTTGGTGCCGTGTACGCCTGCTGGGATTATCGAGATCCTCAAACGCAGCAGGATTCCGATCGCCGGGCAGGAAACGGTGGTTGTGGGGCGAAGCGACATTGTGGGCAAGCCCACGGCGATGCTGTTACTCAATGGCAATGCAACCGTTACCGTCTGCCACTCAAAGACTCGTGATCTGCCTGGAGTTTGCCGTCACGCGGACATTCTGGTCGCGGCGATTGGCCGAGCCGGGATGATTACTCGCGAATTCGTGAAACCGGGCGCGACGGTGATCGATGTAGGCATGAACCAAGTTACGGATCGGGCGGAGTTCGACCGGCTTTTCGCGGGGAATGCGAAGCGCGAGGAAAGTTTTCGGACAAGAGGTTTTACGTTGGTTGGCGACGTCCATCCACATGTGGCGGAAGTTGCGGGAGCGATTACGCCCGTACCCGGAGGCGTAGGTCCGTTGACCATTGCCATGTTGATGGCGAACACCGCGCGGGCCGCGAAACTGCGGCGGGCGCGGGTGGCGGAACTTTCTCGGGCTTGAACCATTTACCACAGAGGCGCAGAGACACTTTCCACTAATGAGGCTGGATTGCTGAAAGTCGGATTGACTGGCGGGATTGCTTGTGGCAAATCCGTAGTGGGTGAAATGTTTATGGCGCTTGGGGCGCACCTGGTTCAAGCCGATACGATTGCCCACGAACTCATGCAGCCGGGCGAAGCCGTTTATCAGGAAGTGGTACAGCATTTTGGCGAGGGAATTCTCAACCCTGACGGCAGCGTCAATCGCGCGCGGCTGGCTGAGTCGGCGTTTGGGGTTTCGGGGGAAAAGGAGCTCTCCCGCATTCAGGAACTGAATCAGATTGTGCATCCAGCGGTGATTCGACGGCAGGACGAATGGATGGCCGTAGTTGGCCAGAAGGATCCTCGAGCAATCGCAATGGTGGAAGCCGCGCTGATTTTGGAAGCGGGGGCAGCGGATCGTTTCGACCGCCTGGTGGTCGTGACCTGCCGTCCCGAACAGCGAATTCAACGCTGGGCTGCGCGGTTGGGCGTGGATGAGGAAACCGCGCGCCGGGAGGTTGCACGACGGATGGCAGCGCAGTTGCCGGATGAAGAGAAGATCAAGGCGGCTAATCATGTGATTGATAACTCGGGATCATTGGATGAAACCCGCCGACGCGTGGGGCAGGTTTATAGTGAGTTGAAGCGCGAGGCGGAGAAAACCGCGTAAAGCCTTCAATCGCAGATTTCGCAGAGGTTTTACTGCGCTCCAGCGCTTGACCCCTAAATCATTTATTACAATAAATGCGTATCCAGAAGGTTTCCAAACTATGAAGATGCTTCGGCCGGTTTTACTCGCCATTTTGCTGGCCGGCGGGTTTTTCTATTTCACCACCTATCGTTCAGGCCGCGGCGGGCTGACCAACTGGGTCGGACATCCGGGCAAAATTGAAATTAGTGAGGCGGCTGGCAGCGATTCGCTCGACTCCGAAGAGCAGAACAACATCAGCGTCTATCGCAAGAATATTGCTTCGGTGGTGAACATTACGTCGAAGGCAGTCACTTTCGACTTCTTCTATGGCCTGGTGCCCGAGGAGGGACAGGGATCGGGCTTCATTATCGACAAAGACGGACACATTCTGACCAATTACCACGTGATTGCGGAGGCTCGGCAAATCAAAGTGACGCTGCACAATCGCAAGACATATACAGCGACCATCGTGGGGGTCGATCGCTCACATGATTTGGCGGTGATTCAGATCAAGGCGCCCGACCTCGCACCGATGGTATTGGGCAACTCGGGCAATTTGCAAGTTGGTCAGAAGGTTTACGCGATCGGCAATCCTTTTGGGCTGTCGGGTACATTGACGCGCGGCATCGTAAGTTCGATCCGTCAGGTGCAGGAGCCCGATGGCATGAAGATTGACGATGCCATCCAGACCGACGCCTCCATCAATCCTGGAAACTCTGGCGGGCCGCTGCTCAACATGCGCGGCGAGGTGATCGGGATCAATACGATGATCGCTTCAAACGTCGGACAGAGCGCGGGTATCGGCTTTGCGATTCCAATTAACACGGCAAAAGCGGTGATCAACGATCTGCTCACCTCGGGCCGAGTGCGTCGTCCGGCGCTGGGCGTGAGCACGATTCCTGTTGACCCGAATCTGGCGGATCAGATGGGCTTGGCGGCGGACTATGGTCTGCTGATTGTTCAAGTCGTGCCTGGAGGAGCTGCGGAGAACGCGGGGCTTCGTGGCGGGAGCGAGCGGGCGTATCTAGGCAACATTCCGATTATGGTGGGCGGAGATCTTATGGTCGCCATTGATGGGCAAAAAGTGGAGGATCAGCAGGAGCTGGCGCAGATCATGAATAACCATCGCGCCGGCGATACGGTTCACGTCACGTTTTATCGTGGCAAGAAAAAGATGGACGTGAGCGTGACACTGGGTGAGGCCAGGCAGCAGGTGTAGTTCAGGCAGCTCAGCGTTCAGCCGTTGAGGATGAATAGCAGATTTCTAAACTGCCTGGCGCTTCTATGCGGCGGTTTGTTCAAAGAAGTCTTCGATTTCGTTTACTTCTTTGTCACTGAGCCGGAATTCTCCAGCGCGCATCACGCCATCGGCCTGACGTGCGTTTCGCGCTCCGACAATCGCGCCGGTTACGGCCGGATTTCGCAACGTCCAGGCAATCGCCATTTCACCCGGCGAACGGCCATGACGCTTCCCAATTTCGTGTAACTGCTCGACCAGTGCAAGGTTCCGCGATAGCTTCGGCTCTTGAAACTCAGGATCGTTGCTGCGCCAGTCGTTTTTCGGTAACCTCGCTGCACGTTCTTGGGTCATCGCGCCGGTCAAAAGCCCTGAAGCCATGGGGGAATAGACGACCACGCCGATGTTTTCTCGCAAGCAATAAGGAAGAATGTCTTCCTCGACCCCGCGATTGATCAGGGAATAGGGCGGTTGCAGCGAGGTAACGGGTGCGATCTTCTGTGCCCGCCGCAATTGCTTAACGTCAAAATTGGATACACCGATCCAGCGCAACTTTCCTTGCCGTTGCAATGCGGCAAGAATAGACCACCCTTCTTCAAGCTCGGGCGAGTCGGGATCCGGCGGCCAGTGGATCTGGTACAGATCGATCGTGTCCACAGCCAGGCGGCGCAGGCTGTCATCGACTTCGTGGCTGATCGAATCCGCCTGCAGAACCTTCCGGACATTGCCTTGTGCGTCCCAGCGCATGCCGCACTTAGTAAAAATGTAGGGCTTGGCCCCAGGCCAGGTTTTCAGTGCCCGGGCAACGACTTCTTCCGAGTGCCCCAAGCCATAGACTGCAGCAGTATCGATCCAGTTGACGCCCAATTCGAGGGCACGGTGAATCGCAGCGATGGAGTCGCTGTCGTCCTGCGCGCCCCAACCGAACTCCCAGCCACCGCCGCCGATGGCCCAAGCTCCGTAACCTACCGGAGTGATCTGTAAATCAGAGTTGCCAAGCCGCCTAGTTTGCATTTCCAATCTCCTAGGTTGTTGATTGCACAGATTTCAAATCTAAAGACGGCACAACCAGCATGAACGTCGATTGGGTTCGAGTCTATTGTCTCTCTTTTTCGCAAGCAAAGGAAACTCTGCAGTGGGGCGAAACTCTCTGCTTCAAAGTGGACGGTAGGATTTTTGCTATGTTGAGCTTGGCCGCGGTTCCACCAAGCCTCTCCCTTAAGTGCACGGCGGAAAAGTTTGCGGAGTTGTGCGAGTTCGAGGGGATACGTCCGGCACCTTACGTCGGCCGCTACGCATGGGTATTGTTGGAGAGGTTGGACGTTCTGAGCGATGAAGAAATCGAAGACTTGATCAACCAGTCGTACGCCATGGTGGCGGCGAAGAGTAAGGTGAAAGCCAAAGGTAAAGCGAGAGTCAAAAAGGGCAAAGCCAAAATAAAGAAGTTTGGCCGCAAAAAGTCCTGATTGCTGAAGCCTGAGAGCCGATAGCAAATCTCCTAACCAATTTGACTCCCACGCGCTGGCTACGCTAGCCTCAGAAGTCTGCCCACACCCTTGGATCCCATGCGACTTAAGGACAAGCGATTAATGGTGCTGCTGTTGCTGGCAGTGCTGGCGGCTTTGACCGCATTCACGTCGGCAGGTACGGAACCCGTCCATGCGCCGCACGCCATTGTAGTCAGCGTTCACGAACTGGCTTCGCGAGCCGGTGTCGAAGTCATGCAAGCCGGTGGAAACGCAATCGATGCCGCTGTGGCCACGGGCTTTGCGTTGGCCGTGGTTCATCCGCAAGCGGGAAACCTGGGCGGTGGAGGGTTCATGCTCATTCGTCTGGAGGACGGACGAACGCACTTCATCGACTATCGTGAAAAAGCTCCGGCGGCTGCCACTGCGAATATGTATCTCGATGCTCAAGGCAATGTGATCGAGAATGCGAGCGTCGTTGGCTATAAGTCAATTGGAGTGCCGGGTTCGGTGGCAGGTATGGTTTATGCTGAGAAGCAGTACGGCAAGCTGACTCTTGGTCAGGTGATCGCCCCAGCAATCAAGTTGGCGCGAGACGGTTATCCGCTGGCCTGGCAAGATGCGCGCGATCTGCATGACCAGGACCTGGCGAAGTTCTCGGAGTCAAGACGAATCTTCCAACGCAATGGCAGCTACTACAAACAAGGCGAGATCTTGCGCCAGCCAGAGTTGGCGCAGACGCTCGAGGGGATCGCGAAAAACCCGGATGACTTTTATCATGGCGCGATGGCGCGTGAACTGGCTGCTTCGATCCAGAAGGGCGGAGGCCTGGTCACTGCCGAAGATCTCGCTGGCTATGAAGTGAAAGAACGCGAGCCGGTACGTGGGACCTATCGCGGCTATGAAATCATAAGCGCGCCTCCACCGTCGTCGGGTGGGATCGCGTTGATGGAAACATTGAATATTCTTGAGGGATACGACCTCGCCAAGGCGGGAAACCGGTCAGCGGCATCGATCCATCTGACAGTTGAGGCCTTCCGGCGAGCCTTTTATGATCGGGCGGAGTTTTTGGGTGATCCGGATTTTTCCAAGATTCCTGTAGCCCAACTCATCGATAAGAAGTACGGGGAAGCCTGGCGAGAATCGATTGATCCGGTGCGCGCCAGTGTCAGCAAAGATCTGAAACGGCCCGCGATATTCAGCGAGCTGGAACAATATGCGACGCAGCATCCACAGCCCTCGGCGGTTCGGGAACCCGAACACACCACTCACTATTCCGTGGTCGATTCAGACGGAACCGCAGTCGCCGTCACTACGACGTTGAATGACAATTTCGGTTCGCGGGTGACGGCGGAAAGTTTAGGATTTCTGCTGAATGATGAGATGGATGATTTTGCGGCGAAGGCCGGAGCGCCGAACCTTTATGGATTGATTCAAGGTCCGGCTAACGCTGTCGGACCGGGCAAACGGCCGCTTTCCGCTATGACGCCGACCATTGTTCTAAAAGACGGCAAGGTCTCTCTGGTGCTGGGGTCCCCAGGCGGGGCGCGGATTATTACCACGGTGGCCAATATTTTGATGGGCGTCGTGGACTACGGTATGAATATCCAGGAGTCGGTGAACGCACCTCGCTTTCATAATCAGTGGATGCCCGATAAGGTCAATGTCGAACAATGGTTTTCGCCTGACGCGGTCAGATTAGTGGAGCAAATGGGACATAAGATCGAGATCGGGGAAACAGTAGCCGGAGAGTGGACGCCCTACTGGAGCGATGGCGAGTGCATCGCTATTGATCCGAAAACCGGCGAGCGTTTGGGTGCCAGCGACGTCAGGAATAATGGAAAGGCAGTCGGTTACTGATGCTGAAAGCAATATCAACATTCGTCTACGTAAAGGAGCGGTTGCATCCCGGGCTGTTGGATGGGCTGGTTCGTGGCGGAGCGCAGGCGATTGAAATTTTTGCCGCGCGGCAGCACCTGGACTACGCCAACCGCAAGCAGCATGTGCGAGAAATCGCGGATTGGTTTCGTACCAGTGGAGTCACGTTGAACTCGGTTCACGCGCCTCTTTATGCCGACTACGAGTGGGGACGTGCCGGCGCGCCGCCGATGAATGTTGCCTCGACGGATCGGGCAAGCCGGATTGAAGCCATGGATGAAATTAAACGTGCACTTGAATTGGCTGAGCATATCCCTTTTCGTTTTCTGGTACAGCATGTTGGCGCTCCGGGAGAATCCTTCGACGACCGCAAGTTCGAAGCGGCGATGACCTCGGTCGAACATTTGCGCGCCTTTGCCAAGCCGCTGGGAGTTCGGATTCTACTCGAAAATATTCCGAATGAATTGTCGACGCCCGAGCGCTTGGTCGAATTTATTCGCGCCGCCCACTTCGATGACGTAGGCGTGTGCTTCGATTTCGGCCACGCGCATATCATGAGCGATGTTCCGCAGGCGTTCGAGACGGTGAGGAGTTACATTCATTCCACTCATGTTCACGATAACGCCAAAGACCGCGACTCACATCTCTGGCCCGGCAGCGGATCGATCGACTGGAAACAGGCCATGGAACTGCTCCGCTCGGCGCCGCACACTCCGCCGTTGTTGCTGGAGATTGAAGGCGACGAGAAGATCAATCCAGTAGACAAAATGGCTGAAGCATTCCGAAAGCTGGAAACTTTGTAGCCCCGCCGTTCTGAGGGCGTCTCACCCACGCCGGCGAGGGCAGGATGCCCTCGCGACAACCGGCAAGATGCCGGCGCTAAAGAAAATTATGTCATCTCCTGTAACTACGATCAGCGAAGTTGGAAAACACGAGGGTCAGAGTGTAATCATCCGCGGCTGGCTGTACAATCTGCGCGAGAGTGGAAAGCTACTGTTTCCGCAGCTGCGCGATGGCTCGGGAGTCATTCAGGGCATCGTCCCTAAAAATGCGGTCCCGCCTGAAGTGTTTGATGCAGTCAAGGGTCTGACCCAGGAATCAAGCGTAATCGTTGAAGGCAAGGTTCGCGCCGATAAGCGCGCTCCCGGCGGCTATGAACTGGACATCTCGAATGTGCAAGTCGTCCAGCGGGTCGCGGAGAACGATCCGTATCCAATCTCGCTGAAAGAGCATGGCGTTGATTTCCTGATGGAGCACCGGCATCTTTGGGTGCGAACGCCCAGGCAGGCCGCGATTTTGCGAGTGCGGGCCGAGATTATCAAGGCCGCGCGCGATTTCTTTGACGAGCGTGGCTTCACCTTGACGGACCCGCCGATTCTTACGCCCGCAGCCTGCGAAGGCACGACCACACTGTTTCCCGTCGATTACTTCGACGAGCAGGCTTACCTCACGCAGTCGGGACAGCTTTACATCGAAGCTACCGCCATGGCGCTGGGCAAAGTGTATTCTTTCGGACCGACCTTCCGCGCTGAGAAAAGCAAAACCCGTCGCCATTTGACAGAGTTCTGGATGGTCGAGCCGGAAGTAGCTTACGCAGAGCTGGCAGACATCATGGAACTGGCCGAGGGGTTGCTCAGCTTTCTGGTAAAGCGTTGCCTGGAGCGACGGCATCCCGATCTCCAAACCATTGGCCGCGATATTTCGAAATTAGAAAAGGTCGAAGCGCCATTTCCGCGGATCACTTACGATGAGGCTGTAAAAATGCTGCAGGAAGCGCATGCGAAGGGTGCGCTCGAAAATAAGTTCGAATGGGGCGGAGACCTGGGTTCCCCAGATGAAACGTATATTTCGTCGCAGTTTGACCGGCCCGTGATGGTGCATCGCTATCCCGCAAAAGTGAAGGCGTTCTATATGGAGCCAGATCCCCAGCGGCCAGATCTGGCGCTGTGCGTGGATGTGCTCGCGCCCGAGGGTTATGGCGAGATCATTGGCGGCTCGCAGCGTATGGCGTCATACGATCTGCTCCTCAAGCGTATTCAGGAGCATGGTCTGCCGGAAGAGGCGTTCAAGTGGTATCTCGATCTCCGGAAATACGGAAGCGTACCCCATGCGGGTTTTGGTATGGGGATCGAACGCGCGGTGTCTTGGATCTGCGGGCTGGAGCATGTGCGGGAAACGATTCCGTTTCCGAGAATGCTGCATAGACTCTATCCGTAGAAGTTCCGATTTAGCGTTGTCGATTCGCGATTGGGACTGAAAATCGACATTCACGCGTTCAGGCATTAGTGATCGGCAAATTATGACAAACAATGCCCCATCCTTCTCCAGTATCACCGCGCGCAAGATTCGCGTCATCGGCGTGCCACTCGATCTGGGCCAATCGCGCCGTGGGGTGGATATGGGACCCTCGGCGGTGCGCGTGGCTGGTCTCGAAGCTCGTCTTGAGGCCCTTGGGCACGTTGTTGAAGACGCGGGAAATGTATCAGTCGCCATCGCCGAGCAGAAAAAGGAAGGCGATCCGCATGCGAAATATCTGAAAGAGATCATGGCAACCTGCACCAAGCATGCGGAGCTTATCGTCAAAACGTTAGAAGCGGGGAAAGTGCCGATCACTCTGGGAGGCGATCATTCCATTGCTGCGGGAACAGTCGCCGGGGTCGCGGAATTCCATCGCCGGCAGAACCAGAAAGTCGGGCTGATCTGGATTGATGCTCACACCGATGTGAACACCCCCGACAGTTCTCCCAGCGGAAACGTGCACGGCATGCCTCTGGCGGCGATTATGGGATTAGGTCCACCTGAGCTGTGCAACATTTTCGATTTTAGCCCTAAGGTGAGTCCCGAGAACTGTGTGCTTGTCGGCGTGCGCGATATCGATGCCATTGAAAAAGAGCACGTACGGCGAGCCGGAATTCAAGTGTTTACCATGCGCGATATTGACGAGCGCGGCATGCGCACGGTGATGGAAGAGGCGTTGCGCGCGGCGGGACGGGGCACGGCAGGCTACCACGTCTCGCTTGACATGGATTGGGTCGATCCCGAAGACGCGCCGGGCGTAGGTACTCCTGTTCGCGGCGGAGCCACGTATCGCGAGGCTCACCTTGCAATGGAAATTATCGCGGACCATGGCCGCATGCTGAGTTTCGAAATCGTCGAAGTCAATCCAGTGATCGACGAGCACAATCAAACGGCGGACTTGGCCGTGGAGCTGGCGCTGTCGGCGTTTGGAAAGAAGATTCTGTAATTTCACCTTGAATATGAAAAAGGTCCGAGTCGGCATCTTGTTCGGCGGGCGCAGCGGAGAACATGAGGTTTCGCTGCTCTCGGCTGCGTCGGTCTTCAACGCGATCGACAAAGATAAGTATGAAGTGGTGCCTATCGGCATCACGAAAGAAGGTCGCTGGGTGACGGCCGCGGATGCGGAACGACTGCTGCGTGGAAAATTTGAGGATCACACGCACCTGCGTGCTGGCGATCCCGATGCAACTCCAGGGGCCGCGGTTCTCGCCAGGGGCGAATCGGTTGTGGTGCCGCCTGAGCCGCACAGGCAGGGTTCAATAGCGCCTTTTGAAACGGATGCCTCCTCTCACGCGCTGACGCGGCGCGCCGCTGACCGCGCCATCGACGTCGACGTTATTTTTCCCGTGCTGCATGGCACCTTCGGAGAGGACGGAACCATTCAGGGGTTGCTGGAGTTGGCAGACATGCCCTACGTAGGCGCAGGCGTGCTGGGTTCGGCCGCCGGGATGGACAAGGACATCATGAAATCGCTGTTTCGTGCGGCGGGACTGCCGATTGTGAAACATGTCACACTTTTGCGCAGCGAGTTCGAAGCGAACCCGAAGAAGACGCAAAAGCTGGTCGAGAGCAAGCTGAAGTATCCGGTATTTGTGAAGCCGGCGAATTTGGGATCGTCGGTGGGAATTTCAAAGGCGCATGATCGCAAGGAACTCGGTCCGGCGATTCAAGAAGCGGCGAGGTTCGACCGCAAGATTGTGATCGAACAAGGAGTGGGCGGAGACAAACATAAGGCGCGAGAGATCGAATGCTCGGTTCTCGGCAACGATCAACCCGAGGCTTCCTTGCCAGGCGAGATCGTTCCGAGCACTGAGTTCTACGATTACAACGCGAAGTACCTTGACGAAGGATCACAGCTGATCATTCCTGCGAAGCTGAGCAAGAGCGAAACCAGAGAAGTGCAGCGTTTGGCAACCGCTGCATTCAAGGCGGTGGACTGTTCGGGACTGGCGCGCGTAGATTTTCTGATGGAGCCGAAGTCGCGGAAGATTTATCTGAATGAGATCAACACTATGCCCGGATTCACGGCGATCAGTATGTATCCGAAGCTCTGGGCGGCCTCGGGTGTGTCGTATTCCGATCTGATTGGACGGCTGATTCAACTTGGACTGGAGCGGCATGGAGAGAAAAAGAAGAATCAGTACAGCCGATGAGCTGTCTCTGGATCATCACTCGCAGTGACACGGTTGCGCACGGGCGTGGACGCCCGCGCCTACATCCACTTCTTCGAATAGGCATTCTTGGCTTTTCCAAATGAGTTCGACCATCTGCGCGTGGTTTTGGTGGCTGCGCGAAACCCTCTCAATATCGGAGCGGCGGCTCGCTCCCTGAGCAACTTCGGATTTCGTTATCTGCGAGTGGTGAACCCCTACGAAGCGGCCTTTCGCGAGGCCCGTTCTGCGGTCGGCGCATCGGTGTTGCTCGCGAGTGCGGAAGAATATAAGACCGTGGCCGAAGCCGTGGCGGACTGCACGCTGGTGGTCGGAACCACGGCGGTTCGTCACAGGGAATTGCAGCATCCCCTGAGGCGGCTGGAATACGGCGCGCGTCTTATCCGCAAAAAACTGGGATCGAATCGAGTGGCCTTGTTGTTCGGTTCAGAGAAGTTTGGACTCTCGAACGCTGCACTCAGCCACTGCCATTGGCTGATGCGTATTCCAACATGCGAAGAAAACATTTCGATGAACCTGGGGCAGGCGGTCGCGGTTTGCCTGTACGAGTTAGTGCGCGATGGCAAGGCTGCGCGGCAAACCGAGAAAGTAAAGCGAGCGACTGCAGCCGACCTTGAGCGCATCACGACGACGCTGCTCGAAGCCATGCGTTCCAGCGGTTATTTGGACAGGCGTCCCATAGCTGATGTCGAGGAGAGGATGCGCCGCCTGGTCCGCCGCCTCAACCTGCCTGCCCGCGACGCAGTGGTCTGGCTGGGCATTCTCCGCCAGATCGTGTGGAAGCTACGCTCCGGAAGACGAGGAGAGACGGCCGCTAATGTTGCAGCCGTTACGAAGGCGCCAGCACAATGACGGCATCGCGGACCATGGAGAGTTCTGCGGGTAACGTTCCCAAGAGCTCTCCGTCAGCCTCCACGAATATACGGGACTTCGTCCCTGGGGCTGTGGACGATGCGTCATCGCGGCAGACTACGCTCGTACTATGCATCAGTTCAATTCCGGGGACTTTCCAGTTGGTTCCAAAGAGCCCGCGCAGCACGTATCGCAGATACGCCAAGCGGCTACGGGTTTGAAAGAGCACGAGACGAACGTCGTTACGTTCAAGCGACGCGCCGGGGGCGAGTTCACGCAGCACGCCACCAAAAGTGCCGATGCGAACCGCCAGTAGCTGCGAAACCTCCGCTCGCCGGCTTCGATCTTCTTCCGCGATCTCAACTACAAAATTTGCCATCTTGTGGGTGAGCCACAAGCGGGTTGCCTTGGCGCAATAGGCCGCCATGCCAAGACGGCGTTTCACCAGAGGATTCAGTGTGTAGAACAGGTGGGCGTCCATTCCGATTCCGACGATTACAGTGAAAAATCGCTGCGCTCGGTTCCCAGAGAAATCCTGGTACTCGACTCGACCGACGGCGATGCGGCGGGGCTTCGCTGTTAGAGTGGCCCGAACTGCTCCCGCGGGAGAAAGTGGCAGGTGCAAATCGTGTGCCAGGGAATTGGCGGTACCGAGGGGAATGATGGCTAATGCGACCTCGGTGCCTACCAGTCCCTGCAGCACGTCATGAATCGTGCCATCGCCGCCGCAGGCGAATACGGTGTCGCACCCTTCGGCTATGGCTTGCTTGGTTTGGTCGGTCGTGTCCGATGCGGCGCCGGTTGGTGCGGCTGAAGCTTCGACTCCGGCGTCCCGCAGCACAGACAGTGCCGCTTCGACATCCGCTAAACGACGCCCGCGGCGACGGCCCGACAGCGGGTTGTAGAGGAGTGCTGCTTTTCGCATGAAATCACGATGCGGGCGTGCTGGGATTCAATCACTCCCGCACGGGCGAGGACACGCGTCTACACGATCGTGCCGAGCTTTGCTGCGACTTGGTCGTGCCGGATCGCGTAGACGTAATGTAGCAGATTCGCTCTGGTTACTTCTTTCCATATGGTCATGCCATTTTTTTCGGCCACACGGCGCGAAGAGACATTCTCTGGTCGGATCAGAGAGATCAGACGCTCAGCGCTGAGAGTCGAAAATCCGTGGTCGCGACACGCGCGGGCGGCTTCCGAAGCATATCCCTGGCCCCACAGGTCACGGCGTACGTGATAGCCGATTTCGATCTCATCCACTCCATCAACACTTTGCCGCACCAGTCCGCAGTCGCCTATCAGTTCGCTCGTAGACTTCAGAATCATGGCCCAAAGTCCGTAACCGTCATTCGCATAGCGAGTGCGGTTGCGCTGGATCCAATCGGCGACAGCGGCGTGGTCGAATGACATCGGGTAGTAACGCATAGTTTCCGGATCGGAGAGGACTTTGGCGAGAGCGTCTACATCTTCGAGTTCAAATTCCCGAAGCCAGAGGCGCTCGGTTTGGATGACTCGCATGGGGAGAGTGTAAAACAGGCAGGTCGTTATCTTATTTCGTTTGATTGACATTTCGCGGGCGAGACGCTCCTGCCACATGGTCGTTTCGAGCTTCGCTCGACCGGACAGCCGAGGCGGCTATCCTCACGTGATTCTCGCCTATAATCTTTTTCGATGGCTACCGTGGCGAAAGACGTCGAAAGGAAGATCGAGTCACTCCGCGACCAGATCCGGCACCACGAGTACCGCTATTTCGTGCTGGATGATCCCGAAATCAGCGATGCCGATTTCGATCAGCTCATGATCCAGTTGAAGAAGCTCGAAGCCGAGCATCCCGCGCTGATCACGCCCGATTCTCCTACGCAACGCGTTGGCGGCAAACCACGTGAGGGTGTGGTGAAGGCGGCGCATTCTTCGCCGATGCTCTCGCTGGACAACACCTACGACGTGGTCGATCTACGCAACTGGGAGCGGCGGGTTCACGAACTCAGCGGGCGCAAGGACATTGACTACGTCTGCGAGTTGAAGCTGGATGGCATGTCGCTGGCCTTGCAGTATGAAAATGGCCAACTGGTGCGTGGCATTACGCGCGGCGATGGCACCATTGGCGAAGATGTTACGTTGAATGTGCGCACCGTGCGCTCGATTCCGCTTTCGATTTCGAAGGAGAAGCTCAAGGCTGCTGGCATTCCCCCGGATTTTGAAGTGCGCGGGGAAATGCTCATGCCGCTCTCGGCGTTCAGCAAAATGAACCGGCAGCGCGAGGAGAAAGGGCTCTCCTTATTCGCTAACCCGCGCAATGCCACCGCCGGGACTGTCCGCCAACTGGAGCCCAGCATCGTTGCGCAACGGCGGCTAGATTATTTTGCCTACATGCTGCTGAAAGATGGGCGAACATTCTTCGACCGCCACTGGAAGACTTTGGATGCTCTCGATGCTGCCGGATTCAAGGTAAATCCCAGTCGCAAGCTGGCGAAGAACTTTGAAGACGTCTGGACATTCATCGAGCAGGAGGAATCCAAGCGGGAAAAGCTGCCTTATGAAATCGACGGCATCGTCGTCAAGGTTGATCGAACCGCACTGCAGGACGAGCTGGGCTATACCGGGAAAGCGCCGCGCTGGGCAATCGCCTATAAATATGCAGCTCGGGCAGGGGTTACTCAAATCAACGACATTCTGTGGCAAGTCGGCCGGACCGGCAAACTGACTCCCGTCGCAGTGTTGCAACCTGTGCCCATTGGCGGCACGACCGTCAGTCGCGCCACGTTGCATAACGTGGACGAAATCGAACGGTTGGGAGTGAAGGTGGACGACTGGGTCGAGGTCGAGCGCGGCGGCGACGTCATCCCGAAAGTGACTCGCGTTGTGGACGATAAGGACCACCCGCGCGGGCGCAAGTTGTTCCATATACCGGAGGAGTGTCCCGTATGCGGCACGAAGGTGGTTCGTACCGAAGGCGAAGTGGATTATTTTTGCGTGAATGCCAACTGTCCTGCTAAATTGCGCGAAACAATTCTCCACTTCGCCTCTCGGGGGGTGATGAACATCGACGGCATGGGAGAGGCGTTGGTAAATCAACTTACCGAACGCGGGTTAGTGAAGAATGTCGCCGACATCTATAAGCTGACCGAGCATGACCTGCTGTCGCTCGAGCGGATGGGCAAGAAGTCGGCACAGAATATCCTTCGGGAAATTGAAGCCTCGAAGAAACTGCCACTAGAACGCGTGATCTATGGGCTCGGAATCCGCTTTGTCGGCGAGCGCACCGCACAGTTCCTGGCCGAGCATTTCGGGTCCATGGATGCGTTGATGAACGCGAACGAAGAAGAACTGCAGCAGGCGAACGAGGTTGGCCCTCGCATCGCGCAGAGTATCGCGGAGTTTTTTCAGGAACCGAGAAATCGTGAACCGGTGGAGCGGCTGCGCAAAGCCGGATTGACCTTTGGGGGAACCAAGAAAGCACGGGGCACAAAACTAGCAGGGAAAACGTTTGTCCTGACAGGCACCCTCGACCGGCCTCGCGACCAAGTCAAGAGGATGATCGAAGATGCCGGCGGGCGCGTTTCAGGCTCGGTCAGTAAGAAAACTGACTATGTGGTCGCCGGAACCGATGCAGGTTCCAAACTCGACAAAGCGAAGGAATTAGGAGTCGCCGTGATTGGCGAACGGGACTTGGACGAACTGCTCGGCCATTGATTTCCGCCTACCGCGACTCGCCTTAGAAGCCCCTGTCTTTGCAAAAACTTACAAATTATTGACATTTTTGTGACAACCCCAGATTTGCCTCGATCTAACCTTCCCCAGAGTTGACTGACTTCTCTAGCTTCATGGAGATGCGCATGGGCGCATAGGGAGCATCGCGCCACCTGGTGTCGCGATTGTGCGCTTTTGCGTTTGCGGCGTTCATCCTGAGCGAGGTTTTCGCCCTTCTAACGCTCACTCAGGATGACGCCGGCAATTCCAACCCGCTTCTGATTCTCTTGTAAGTGATCTCCAGGCTTTCCGGCAATACTCGCGTTTCCCCGATTACCGAAACAAAATTTGCGTCTGCCACCCAGCGTGGCAGGACATGCATGTGGATGTGACCCGCGACCCCGGCTCCGGCGGCTTTGCCGATGTTCATGCCCAGGTTTATGCCGTCGGGAGTGTAGAGCCGCCGCAGTAAACGCTCCATTTTCTGAGACAGGTTCATCATTTCGTGCGCCGCCTCGACCGGCAGTTTTTGCAATTCATCGAGATGCGCGAAGGGCACCACCATGACATGGCCCGGCGTATAGGGAAAAGTGTTCAGTACGATGTAACAGTCGTGGCCGCGATACACAATGCGGGCTTGGGCATCGTTCCCTGTCTTGGGGAGATCGCAGAAGATGCAACCGGTACTGCTCGGAGCTGCGACATACGCGTAACGCCATGGCGTCCAGAGATAATCCATCGCAGGGCAGAGTAGCAGATCGTGGCAAGTTTCGGAACTGGAGGCGAGTCAACCTTGTTAGCAATTGTGGTTTGCGCGAATCCATTCTTGTGGAAAAGTGAGCTTGACGCTCGTGATAAGTTCTCTACACCAGAATTACAAGACGTAGTTCACAATTTCCGTCTCTCACCGTCTTCTTTGTCTTTTGACATGGGCCCCTTGCTCGATTGTCCGGGGTGCGTCGGAGTTTTGCGATTTCACCCGCTCTTAAATCCTCGAACCACGCGGTCGTACAAAGTCGATAAAGCGAATAACTGAATGGTGCGCCCGCGTTGATCCTGTCCCGGTAAACAAAATGAGGGGGAATGCCTGAGTAAGCGGGGCGGAGCCTTGCTGTTTCCGTTCCTCCAACCCCAACCGACATTATCCGATGTGACAAACATCATTAGGAGAGTTTATGAAAGCGACTAGGAAGTCTCTTGCCGTTTCCCGAACATTCAAACTCAACTTGTTTAGATTTTCGATTGCGCTGCTAGTGTTGGCCGTGGCCTTGGGCGCGGCGGAAGCACAGGCACAAACGGTAACTATTAAGTCCATCCGCGACCTCGGCACTGTGGCCGGCGACCCAATTAAGCCGCAGTGGGTTGGTTTGATCGCTCAGGGCCGCGACGACAATATGTACACCACCACGCCCGCTGGAGGCACAAGCGGATCCGTCGGCACAGCCTTCAAAATCACACCCGCGGGAAAGCTCACAGTACTTCACAACTTCACCTCAACCGAAGGCATGCCCTTAAGCGGCCTCGTCCTCGGCACTGACGGCAACTTCTGGGGTACGACCTACAACGGAGGTCATAGTGGGTGTGCAAACAACCAAGGCTGCGGTCAGGTGTTTAAAATGACGCCTGCCGGTAAGGTGACATTCGTCTACACTTTTACGGGCGGCAATGATGGCGGCAATCCCGTCGCTCCGCCCATCGAGGCAAGTAATGGAAAGTACTATGGAACCACACAGTTCGGCGGTATCAACAACCAGGGAACGATCTATCAGATCATCGAGTCTGGAAATCTCACAACCCTCTTCCCTTGGGATCAGACCAACGGCGATCAACCCTTCGGCGCCTTGGTACAAGCTACTAACGGGATCCTCTATGGAACCACCACTTCGGGGAATATGAGCTGTGGCTTTGACAATATATGCGCTACCATCTTCAGCGTAACCACTGGCGGCGCCTTTAACGAACTGTTTTCGTTTCCATTCGGATGGGACCAGCTCTATAACGGCCTGGTACAGGCTAACGACGGTACGCTTTGGGGGGCTATCAACAACGGGGGCGCCCACAGCTGTGGTCAAATTTTTAAGATCACAACAAAAGGTGTCGAAAGCCCCGAACACGACTTCAGCTGCGCACCCGATGGTGCTAACGCCGCGGCGGGCCTACTCCTCGCCACTGACGGTAATCTCTATGGCGTGACCCAAAACGGCGGGCAGGCCAACGTAGGATCTCTTTTCTCTATTACGGAGAAGGGCGGTTACAAGCAGTTGGCGTCCTTCGACTCCATCAACGGCGCCCATCCGTCGGTCACGCTGATTCAGAACACCAACGGGATCGTCTACGGTGATGCGAACCAGGGCGGCAAGACGACCAATTTCGGAACCTTTTATGAGATTACCGGGCTAAAGTTTGAAAAAACACCATTTGTTAGTCTGGTTCTAACAGCCGGGAAGGTAGGCTCGACCGTCGAAATTCTCGGCCAGGGTTTCGTCACGGGAAAGACCGCAGTCTCATTCAACGGGGCTAAGGCGACGACTGTCACTGTCGTCTCACCCACTTATATGACCGCGGTGGTTCCGACAGGGGCGACTACTGGGTTCGTGACTGTGACCACGCCAAAAGGCACTTTGCAGAGCAACAAGAAATTCCGCGTGCATAAGTAACTCGTTTCATGTGACCTGCGCGAAGCATCGATACTTCTTAGGGAGGGATGTTTTCCCTCCCTTTTTCGCTACCGTCGGCGCGTGCGTATTTCTCCGCGTCCGCACGGGCGATGACGCACGCTCCTACATTGCCTATTGCGGACCGGATCGCATTGCTGTCAAGCGCGTGTCCGTTGCCGCGATCTTCCGGCGCCGTGCGAGCAGAACCCGTTGCAGCAATCCCCAGTCGTTCGCCACGTCCTGCTCCGAAGCTCTTGGAAATCCGCCGTTCCGCAACTCTTCGCGGAGCCGGAGTACCACAATCAACTCCGCCAACTCGGGCGGCGCCGAACTGCGCAAGATGTTGCTTCGCGAGAGGCCGAGCTCGACTCTCTCGTCGCCTAGCTGAACCTCCAGCACAGGATTTCCAGAGCTATCCAGACGTGGCACAGCATTAGTCTGCAACTGTTGCCAGGCCGACGCATTCCATAGATTGTCCTCGGCCAGAGGTTGCTTCAGAGTGTTTAGCCAATCCTGATACATGCGTCGCTGGGCGGCGTCCATCGGCGGCTCCAACTCGCGGCTTGGGTCAAAGACCATGACGTCCCGCGCTGGGTTGAAGCGTACGCCGCCAACCGCCGCTACTACCATGCAACTCGTCAGCACCGGATGGAGTACAAGCAGCGGCACGGTATACTTTTTCGCAGTGAGTATGGATTCAGAGACGCCGTGTACTGGCGCGCTTCGCCGGATGTTGCCCGGAGCCTGTGGAATCACGAAGCTCGACAAGTGCAGCTCGGGATGTTTCTGGCCATAGCGCACAAATAATTTCGCAATTTGCTTTGGTGTAGTGACTCCGAGATCGCCAAGCACAGCGCGGTGAAGGGTCTTCGGAAAGTAAAAGTTGATAAGATTGCGGGCAAAATCTGCACAGTTATGCGTCACCAGATTGAACCGGGTCCGGTTCGGATCGGAATTATATTTGCGAATCAGCGCGGCGTCCTGTTCTTCGGTAGTATCCAACCCAAAACCGTAGATGGTTCGGCGGTAATCAGCCCCGAGCAGTTCCGCCCAGCGTCCCCCCGGCGCTCGGCCCTCTGGACCGTCGGGTGCGATTGCCTGCAGATGAGTTCGGCGATACTGGTCTCGAAGAAAATCCGCTAACTTCGGGTCCGCAGACAAAGGCACGTTTTCAGGCTTTTCGACAGCGTAAAGATAGGGAATCAGCGGGATCGCGATCCAGTCACGGCCTGCAATGCCATCGTAGCGGCTGATGACCGCACCCAACTCCCCGGGAGCACAACGGCGCAGGATTACGGGCGATTCCGCACAAACCCGGGAAAGGTACACGGCTGCGTGACCGGTTCCGCCGAAGGTCCCGTCATAGCTGTATGGCTCTTCCAATAGCAGGGTTACGCCGGCATATGCCTGCGATACCACCCCTACGAACAAGAGAAGCAGCCAAGCCAATTTGTGCCGCGTGGTCATAAGTTCTCAACTGTATAAACACAACTGCGGGTGTTTTGATGCGATCGAGGCAGACCAGAAGATCAGGTAATCGCAGTATAAAGGCTACTTTTGGAGGTGCTCAGTATCGGAAGATGGTGCACTTTTGTGGACCGCTCGCGGGCAGTGGAGGCCAACATCCGTCGAAAGGTTTATCGTAAGAACGCACAAACGAAATTCGGTTTTTAACATCGCTGTAACCGAGCTCAATTATTATTACTTTGGGGTTTGACACTGTTTGCGAGCGGTTGCTATAGTCGAAGAGTTCCCTTTTGGACGCGGGTTCGTTTTTTGGCAACGTCCGACCGCTGGGATTGTTCAGGTCCGTCCGCCAGGGCGGGCTCCACACAACCTAAGACTCACGCCAGCTGTCCGCTGAAACAGTTCCCGCATCCTTCGCGCACGCGCGAGTATACCCAGAGAGGCGATAAACCTTGCTCGACGACAACACTCCCCACAACCAAAACTCAACCACAACAACCTTGACTGAGAACGTAGAGGCTTTTCCGGAAGTCTCGACTCAAGATGCTCCTGTCCTGGAAGCGCAACAGCAAGCCGAGATGCATGACGAAAAGCCGACGACTGCCGGCGTAGAGGACTTCGCCTCGGCCCTCGAGAACTTCACCACCGAAAGTGAAGAAGCCGTCCGCGAGGACAAAGTCCTCAAAGGCACCGTGCTCAAGCTGACTGGCACGCACGTGGTCGTGGACATCGGCGCCAAGTCCGAAGGCATGTTGCCTTTGTCCGAGGTGCTCGATTTCGAAGGCAAGCCCAGGTTCCAGCCTGGCGACGAAATCGATGTCATGCGCGACAAGGGCGAAACCGAGGAAGGCTACATCAACCTCTCCCACCAGAAAGCGCAGAAGCTCCGTGCCTGGGATGAGATTGAGAAGGCATATAACGAAAAGAAGCCGATTCACGCGACGGTAGTCGAGCGCATCAAGGGCGGGCTTACCGTCGACATTATGGGTGCGAGTGCGTTTCTTCCTGGCTCCCAAGCCGACTTGCGTCCGGCGCGCAATCTCGATGCCGTGAAAGGCAAAGTTCTCGAAGTTGCCATCATCAAGCTGAACAAGAAGCGCGGCAACATTGTAGTCTCCCGCAAGCAGGTGCTCGAAGGAGAGCAGAGTGAAAAGCGCTCCAAGACCTTGGAGCATCTCGAGGAAGGTTCGATTCTGACCGGAGTGGTCAAGAATCTCACCGACTACGGCGCCTTCGTCGATCTTGGTGGCATCGACGGTCTGCTGCACATCACCGACATGTCCTGGGGACGTCTCACCCATCCCCGCGATTTGGTGAATGTCGGCGATCAGATTCAGGTGAAGGTGCTGAAGTTCGACAAAGATAAGCAGCGGGTATCGCTCGGATTCAAGCAACTCACGCCCGACCCATGGCTGGATGCGGAACACCGCTATCCTGTGGGCGCTCACGTTGGCGGACGCGTCATCAGCGTCACCGACTACGGCGCGTTTGTCGAACTGGAGCAGGGTATCGAAGGTTTGGTGCACGTCAGCGAAATGACTTGGTCCAAACGAATGAAGCATCCTTCCAAGCTGGTGAACGTTGGCGATCATGTAGATTGCGTCGTCCTGAACGTGCACCCGCAGGAGCGGAGGATTTCGCTCGGCATGCGGCAACTTGCCACGAATCCCTGGGACGCGCTTCATGAGAAATATCCGGTCGGCGCGACGGTGGAAGGCCGGGTGCGAAACCTCACCGACTTCGGCGCGTTCATTGAAATCGAAGACGGGATTGACGGCTTGGTTCACGTCAGCAATTTGAGCTGGACCAAACGCGTCAAACACCCCTCGGAGATTTTGAAAAAGGGCGATCGCCTGAAAGCGGTCGTGTTAGCCATCGAACCGGACAAAAGACGTCTCTCGCTGGGCGTGAAGCAGCTTCAACCGGACGTATGGGAAAGCTTCTTCAGCCAGCACAAAGTCGGCGACGTGCTGCACGGAAAAGTGCTGCGCGTAGCCAGCTTCGGCGCCTTCGTCGAAATCGCCGAGGGCATCGAAGGCCTTTGTCACAACTCCGAAGCGGTCGATGCCAATGGCCAGCCGTTGACCCTGGAGCCAGGACAGGAGCATGACTTCAAGATCATCAAAATGAATCAGGAAGAGAAGAAAGTCGGGCTCAGCATCAAGGCCGTCGGTGAGGAAGCCTCACGCACCGAGGTCGAAGCCTACAAGCACCCAGTATCGAGCACCGGTGGTTCCACCATCGGCGAACTGATGTCGTGGAAGCGCGCGGGCAGCGAGAATAACTAATTAGCCCGTGTAGAGCGGGCACTTTTGTCCGCTTTCTTTGGTCTTAGTGTTATGTCCTATTGAAGGCGGCGGACAGGAGTGTCCGCCCCACACCCGTCTTATTTCAGCAGCCCAAAAACTCCGACCCCATTGGTCGTTCCGACGTACACCTTGCCGTTCGTGATCATCGGCGTGATGAACTTATTCCCCGTACCAAACTGATCTCGTCCTCCTGACGCCTGGTTGCTGTTGTACAACTCGTGCGAAAGATTGGTCGCGTCATAAGCATGCAGAACCGCAGTGCTGCCGTTCTCCGCAGCCCACACGATGGCATTGCTCGTCCCATTGGCAGAGATGCTCGGAGTAGCGCCGGGGTAGCCGAAGGTATTGCCGGTTTGCGACCGTGCCATGCCCGCGAGCTGCGCTTTGCTGATCGCAAAAGCCTTGATGTTATCTCCCACTGCTCCGTAGTAAACCGTGCCATTAAAATACGCGGGCATGGAGAATACGCTACTCGACAAAGCACCTTGGATTTCCTGGTAAATATTGTTGGCGCTGGGATTAAATTTTCCCATCGCGTCGCGGTCGACCACATAGATATTCGAGTCCTTGCCCGCCCCCACCGCAAGATGACGCACGTGACCCAAGTTGTCCGTGAGGTCAGGCAGCACCAGCGCTCCGCCAGAGCCAAGGTCTTCATCAGAACCGTTTTCCGAACCCTGGTTGAACATTTCAAAGTAATCGGCCGCCGACAGTAGCCGGTTAGTGGTCGAAATCTTGAGGAACGCATTTCCGAAATCACCCTGGCTGGGAAACCCGTTGGCATCGAGTGCGGTGTCAAATGTGCCATTCGCGTCCAGCAGGTAGATGTTTCCAGAGCTGTCGACAGCAGGCCCGGCGCCGCTCATCCACACAGACCCTTCATTACCATTCGGAGTAAGATTCAGCACGCTGACCTGAGCCAGAGTCAACTGGTCGAAGCCCATGATCCAGCCGGTATACGGTCGAATGTCGCAATGGGAAGTCCATGCCGTATAAATCACGCCATTGAGCAAGGTGAGTCCGGCTCGTTCTGCATACTGCCCCGCATCGAACACAACCTTTCCTCCAGAACTGTTATCGCCAGTTCCGGGAAAAGAGGCCTGGATACTCTGCGGTCCACCAAACTGTTCGGCGCCGGTAGTCGCGTCCAGTGCGTGCAGTCTCTGGTGAAAACTTCCAGCTCCGTCCTTCGACATCGCGACCACATAAATCGTGCCGTGCGGACCCGCTTTGGGATCGATGACAGGAGTCGCAGTAACGCCGATCTCCGGCGTGATCTGCCCGCAGCCGTGATCGTCGCTGGTGGTTTCGCCAGCCGCCACCGTCGAGACTTGCCATAGAACCGTGCCGCGGTCGGCATCGACGCCATACACGCTGCCATGTTCCGTTGCCACATAGACCACATTGTGCGTCCCCTGATTGGGAATGCCCAGTTGCGCCAGATAAAGCGGCTGCGCGTCCACCTTCCCGTCCACACTGATGACAAAAAGTTTGCCGAAACTGGAAGAGTTGACGTTGCTAGGCATAAGAATCGTTTCAGTAAGATTCTGGCCTGTGCGAGCATTGTCGTTGTGATACGTCGTCACATTCGTTCCGATCGTAGTCGGCAGCGGTGGCGGCGTCATCTGCTTCGCTGGCGAACTGCCGTTGCAACTCACCAGATGCAGACTTAAAACCGCAATCAACAGAACCGCGACGAAAACGCTGACGCTAACCAGCACGGAATGTGTCCCCGGACTGAATATTGCCCAAAGTCGTTTCAAATTCATCGTCTCGCCAAATTCCCCGCCGCGAACTCTAATGGTAAACCTCGACCGCCCGAAGAATGTCATCTCGCAGCTGCGACCAAGCCTATGATTATCGCTATAACAAGGAGAAGCTGCTGCACCTCGTGCCTGTAATTCAAGACTTGAAGTACGTTGTTGGATCCGTCTGGCACGATGAATCCAACCGCCAACGACGGCTCCGCCGCCTGTTCCTGGCCGGAGGATGGCAAGTCTGGAAGCGACTGGCCCGCGCTCCCGTCGCCCTTCCGCTCTTCAACGGGTTCCGGTTTCGTGCCTATCCCGACTGCCAGATCTCATCAGCTGTGCTTTACTCGCGGATCCCGAATTTCCAGAGCTTGTCCTTCCTCAGAAAACACATCGAAAATGGCATCCTCCTGGACATTGGATCCAATGTCGGGCTGATCAGTCTCTTACTTGCCGACAAAATTAAACACGCAATCCTCTTTGAGCCGAACCCGGTTGCGGCGGCCCGTGCCCGCGAGAACTTGGCGCTCAATCATCTTGGCTTTGAGGTCCATGAACTAGCTTTGTCGGACCGGGCTGGAACCGTTGAACTTGAGAATATAGGCGGCGTGGATTCGTGCAACCGCACCGTGGTTGGCTTCACCACCTCCGTCCCAACCATCTCTGTGCCGCGTAAGACTCTCGACGGCTTTCTAGGGGAGCGTGGCACTCTGCCATTTCCTATTTCTGCGGTCAAGATCGACGTCGAAGGACACGAGAACAGCGTGCTGCGTGGAATGTTGCGATTCCTGAAAACACATCGCCCCAAGCTGGTGATGTTCGAATATCTGCAGCGAACGAATATCGCCGAGACGCTGGAACTTTTTTCTCGTGCAGGCTATCGGGTCATGGAACTCAGGGCAGGAACACCAAGATGGGCCACCCGGCAAGTAAGCCCGCTGCAAGACCTGTTTGCTTGTCCCGAAAACCTTGCGGCTGAATTTGTTCCTGCTCGATTAGATCGTTTTCAATCATAGAGTGGACCACAACACAGTTGTCATCCTGAGCGAAGCGAGGGATCCAGGTTCTTGCCTGCACTACCAGTGATGCCATCGCGGGCGAATCCCCGGATGTCTCGCTTCTCTCTGGATGACAATTCGTAGTGGAACACTGCAAACGTGAAAATCTCTTACTTCACATCAATCCGCAGAACAATGTTCACGATCTTCCGGTCATCGAATTGGCTCACCGTCTTGGTCTCGCTCTTTTGACCCTTGTATTGGCCGTAAACCTCATAGTCGATGTTCGGAGAAAGCTCAGGGAAATGATACGATCCGTCGATGCCGACGATGTATGTTTTCACTGCCCGGGTGCGCGTGTTGGTGAGATAAACGATAGCATTGGCTAGAGGATTGTCGTGTCGATCGAGCACCTTGCCGGTCAGCATGCGGCCGACAATTTCCTTGTCCTTATCCTTGTCTCTCGCGTAGGAAGGAGCAATCGCAGCGAAGCCAAGAAGTAGAACCAGGGCCGCAGCTTGATACTTTCTCATGTAGCTTTCTCCTCTGAGCTTACAGGCGACTGGTTTCGGACGCTTAGTTATTTCAGATGCAATCCGGTGTCTACGCGCTCATCCCCGTCGACGTGTACCTTGACCTCTTCCCCTTGTAATCGATTGCCGTTGGCAGACTTGAAACCCTTTGTATCGGCCCAGACCACGTAGTCCTGCTTGCCCGCCGGAACGCGCTGCGCGAACTCGCCGTTATGATCGGAATAGAGTTCCCATCGGACTTTCTTTTCAACCTCGCGGCGAATCTTTATCTTGACGCCGTATACAGGATGATCGTCCGGACCCCAGACCGTGCCGAAGATCACCGCATAAGGTTTTTCGTGTTTGTTCTCTGCCGGCAATAAGGCTTCTGCGGCAGCGGCAAACTTTCCGAGGCCAACTATCGCAGAGACACACAGCCCCAGAAGCGCCATTCGATTGGCAGAGCCACAGGGAAACTTCAACGGGCGGGGCAGAAGCGTGCGGGATCTAGAGATCACCGTCTTCGACTTCCTCTTCGTCGTCCTCCTCGTAGACCTCTTCATCCACGGGCTTCAGCTCAATCGGACTAACCGTAATGATTTCGAAGTCAGTACCGCATTCAGGGCAGGAGACGATTTCTCCTTCATCGACCTCATCTTCGTCGATGTCGAGGTCGGTTTCACATTCCGGACAATGAACCACAAAGGCCTCCATTCTATTAAAAAGGCTCCCCTGATAATATTTAGTGACTCTGGAGCCGAAGGTCAAGTACTCGACTGCGAAAACTTGGCGGGCGCTCCTGAAAATATTGCCTGATGGCTATTCTAGAAATAACTATGAGACTCGAACGCTATGCTGGCGCGAGTTTTGAGCTGAGGTACTTGCATCTTCTGGCCCGCGCCCTTTTGTACGCCGTTCTTGCATTGCTAGCAATGACGACGATCATGACAGCCATTGTCGTTGCACAGGACACTTTACCTGCAGGCCCGGCGGACCCGCAAATTGCAGCCGCTGTGCGGCCGATTTCCGCAGCGCGGATCCAATCCACGATCGAGAAGTTGGTCAGCTTCCAGACTCGCTCGACCCTTTCAGCCCAGGACCCGGCTTCAATTGCCTCGGGACATGGTATCGGCGCCGCCCGGGAATGGATCAAGTCCGAGTTCGAGCGCTATTCGCGCGACTGTGGCGGATGCCTGGAAGTCAAGCTTGACAGTTTTACCGAAGCGCCCGGCGGTCGAATCCCAAAGCCTACAGAAATCACCAATGTTTACGCGGTGATGAAGGGCACTGACCCGGAGAGCGCCAAGCGTATCGTGCTGGTCACCGGCCACTACGACTCGCGCAACAGCGACAACGCCGACAGCACAACCCTTGCTCCGGGAGCCAACGACGATGGCAGCGGTACGGCCGTGAGTTTGGAATGTGCCCGCCTTCTCAGCCAGCTGAAGTTTCCCGCGACCATCATTTTTCTGACCGTAGCTGGTGAAGAGCAGGGCCTCAACGGCAGCCGCCACTTCGCGCAAATGGCCAAGGCGGCGGGATGGGATATTGAAGCGGTGCTGAACAATGACATCGTGGGGGGCGATCGCAGCCCCCAGCAGGATGTTGGCGTGGTGCGCGTGTTTTCCGAGGGTGTGCCAATGGCCGCTACTGACGCCGAGGTGCGCCAGATCCGCAGTCTTGGCGGCGAGAGCGATTCCGCCTCCCGGCAGCTCGCTCGCTACATCGCCGAGGTCGGACGCACTTATGACGCGGGGGCCAAGCCCATGCTCGTGTTTCGCTTGGACCGTTACTTACGTGGGGGCGATCACAGTTCATTCAACGAGCAGGGATACGCCGCCGTTCGCTTCACCGAGTTGCGCGAAGACTACAACCACCAGCATCAGAATGTACGCACCGAAAATGGAGTCGAATTCGGTGACCTTCCCAAGTTTGTTAACTTCGACTTCGTGGCTAGCGTCGCCCGGTTAAATGCCGCCACGCTGGCATCACTCGCGTCCGCGCCCGCGCCACCGGCAAAGGTTCGTTTGCTGACCACGAAACTGGAAAACGATTCCACCTTGACCTGGGAACCATCTCCGGCCGGCCGTGCCTCGAGCTATGAAGTGCTCTGGCGGGCGACAACCAGCCCCGACTGGGAACACGCAAGGGCAGTGGGGAATGTCACTCGCACCACCATTCCAACATCGAAGGACAATGTGATTTTCGCCGTGCGCGCGGTAGATAGCCAAGGCCACCGCAGCCCAGCGGTGACCCCGTTGCCAGAGCGCTAGCCCTTAACCTGTTAGAATATCGAACAGCTTGCTTTATTTTTGAGGCATTAGTTGTCAGCCTCCGTGGCAACCGATCACTGAACTGGCATCGGCGCTTATGTATCGCGGACGAACCCTCTCGCTGAGTTTGCCTCCCTTCACGAAGGCCGTGAAGTGGCTCATCATCACCAACGCTGCGGTCTATCTCCTCCTCGAACTGCTCAAGGCGGCGGTCCCCAGTGTGGGCGGAGGCTTGACTCTCATTCTGGCCCTGATACCCGCGGCCGTCATGCATGGCTGGATATTTCAGCTAGTCACTTATTCGTTCGTACACGCGGGAATTCTGCACATTCTATTCAACATGCTGGGGCTATGGATGTTCGGCGCTCAGCTGGAATCGGACTGGGGACAAAAGCGATTTCTTGAATTCTATTTCTTTTGCGTGATCGGAGCAGCGCTGACCACGATTGCGGTCTCCTACACCGGCTTGGGTGGGGTAGTGCCTTCAACGCCGACGGTGGGCGCGTCCGGCGGAGTGCTGGGCATTCTAATGGCGTTCGGCATGCTCTACGGCGACCGGGAGATTATGTTATTTCCAATCCCGATCACCATTCGCGCGAAGTATTTCGTGGCTGGAGTCGCGTTTATCACTTTGGTCGAAGCGATCAGTGCCTCGGGCGCGGGACGGGGCTCGAACGTCGCTTACATCGCTCACCTCGGCGGGTTGCTATTCGGGTTTCTGTACGTTAAGTTTGTCCCCAGGCGCGGACTTGCGTTCGACGCATCAGAGCGCTACTTCAGCGTGCGAAATTCTTACTACCGCTGGAAGCGCCGCCGCGCCGCCCGCAAGTTCGAAGTATTCATGCGCAAGCAGAATCGCACAGTAAGCGGCACCTTCGACGAAAACGGCAACTACATTCCGCCCGACGACGTCGACAAAAAGAACGGCGGCTCAAAATCCGGCTGGGTGAATTAGACCTCGGACGCCTCCCACGATGCACACGTAGACCCGGACGCCCTCGTCCGGGTGGTCGAAGCTCGACAGGTTTGCTCAGCCAAAGAACTTCTGAAACTCCGTGAGCACGAGCGCAGGCAATCCCTGCATCCCCTTGAACCCAAGGTCATGCCCCGCCCCATCGATCCGCAACAGCCGCGTCTTCGCTGCAATCAGACCCACAGCCGACTCCATCTCTTCCGGCGCCCCGAACGGATCGCGCGTTCCTTGCACAAACAGAGCAGGCGTCTCTAACCGGGGCAGATGCTGTACGCGAAGTTGCTCCGGCTTTCGCGGCGGATGCAAGGGGTAAGACAGCAACAGCAAGCCCTCGGCCAGCCCAGGTCGATCAGCGCACAACATTGTCGACTGGCGCCCTCCATAAGAATGCCCGCCGAGAAACATGCGCCCCGAGACCATCTTGCGAAGAGCAGCAACGGCATTCCTCAGACCTTCACGGTCGCGGGCGGCATCGCCAGGCCGAGGCGGACCATAGGGCCGGCTTTGGCGATAGGGAAGATCACAGCGCAACACGGTCAAGCCCGCCCCAGCAAAAACTTCCGCTAACGCCACCAGCAGCGCAGCCCGCGAATTCGACCCCGCGCCATGACTGAGCACCAAGCCATCCCCGGCAGGCGTGGCAGGTCGATGAAGGAATCCGCGAACCTGCGGGTCAACTGCTGTATCAACGAAAGTCTCGGGAACGGGCGGCATGGTTACGCAGAAAAGACGGAATAGAAAACACTAGACAGAACAAACCGAACTTCGAGTGCTCACGGCGCAAGAGCTTCTTCCAGCGTTTCGTAAATCTTCACTGTGCGAATCTCGTGAGAGAGTTTGGCCCAACAACGCAACACCTCGGGATCCTCCAACGCTGCGCGGCGAGCCGCTTCAGATTTCCAGTAACGTAACAATACGTATTCGTCGCGCGACTTGGCATCACAATAAAGCGAATCGCGGCTATAACCTCCGGCGGAGAGCGCCGCAATCAGGGCTCTCATCGTGAGGAGAGACGCTTCTTCAAACCCGGACAAGGGTTGGAAAATGGCAACCGAAAGTATTTCCTCGGACATCAGGACTATTGTCTCCGGCATGTCAAGCGGCCTACCTTTCTGTACGCCGCTCGAGAAGGACGCCCCTAGCTCTTTGTCTTTTCCGAGGTGACTATATGAAGCCGCATAAGATTAGTTGAACCTGACGCCATCTGCGTTCCCGCCACCACGCCCAGCACATCGCCAACCTTGATGCAGTCCTGGCGCAGAAGTTCCCGTTCAGCAACCGTAACCATGTCTTCGGCGCTGCGCGCTTGCTTCGTCCGCACCGGAGTCACGCCCCAGAAAAGATTCATCCGATTGCACACCGGCAACACCTGGCTGAAGGCATAAATCGCCGCTTTGGGCCGATACTTCGAAATCATGCGCGCCGTATTCCCAGTCTCGGTGAATACCGCAATGGCCCCCATGCGCAGGTCTTCGGCGGCATGAGAAACGGACTCACAAATAGCTTCCGCCACAGTAATCGAATGTCTCTCCCGCCGTCGCCGCGACGGGGCAAAATCACCCGTATTGCCTTCGGCCTCGACCACAATCCGCGACATCATTGATACCGCTTCGCGGGGGTAAAGGCCGTTGGCGGTTTCTGCGGAAAGCATTACGGCGTCGCTGCCGTCGAAAATTGCGTTGGCGACGTCGCTGGCTTCAGCCCGCGTGGGGCGCGGGTTTTCGATCATCGACTCCAACATTTGAGTTGCAGTAATTACCGGCTTGCGCCACTCCGCCGATCTGCGGATCACGTATTTCTGGATGACCGGAACCTTCTCGGGCGGCATTTCCACTCCAAGATCGCCGCGCGCTACCATCACGCCATCGGATGCCTCGAAAATTTCTTCCAGGCGCTCGAGGGCCTGAGGTTTCTCGAGTTTGGCGATTACGGGAAGATCAGAGCCGTGGTTGGCGATGATCTGCTTCACCTCGAGCACATCAGCCGCGGAGCGCACGAACGATATCGCGAGCATGTCGACGCCGTGCTTGAGGCCAAATTCCAGGTCGGCGCGATCCTTGTCGGTGAGGGCGGGGATGGAGAGCGCAATCCCGGGAAGGTTGATGCCCTGGTGCTGGCCCAGTTGTCCGCCGTTGATCACCTCGCATTCCACATCCTCGCGGCGGATCCGAACGACACGCAACTCAATCAAACCATCCATCAGCAGAATCCGTGCGCCGGGTCTGACTTCCTGCGCCAGCCCCTGAAAGGTAGTCGAAATCACGCTCGAAGTGCCTTCAATATCGCGTGGCGTAATGGTGACGTGAGACCCGGCTTTCAGGGTGACAGGGACCCCGCCATTCAGGCGGCCGGTGCGAATCTTGGGGCCCTGCAGATCCTGCAGAATGCAGATGGTACGATTCTCCTGCTTCGCGGCGCGGCGCAGGCGCTCGATGTTCCGTGCGTGCTCCTCATGGGTTCCGTGGGAGAAGTTCAGACGGGCCACGTCCATGCCAAGGCGCATGAGGTCGCGCAGCATCGGTTCGGAGTTGCAGGCCGGACCGACCGTGCAGATGATTTTTGCTCGGCGAACGTTGGAAGCGGCAGGTGATGCATCTGTGGCCACACTGGCACGCGTTGGCAAAGACTTTCCTTTTTTCAAGTTTGTCCCAATTAGAAGTTTGTGTAGGTCTAATTATTGTATATGGAGAGTTAGTCTTCGAGCGGACGCCACAGGCACTCGAAGGCGACGGCCTCCGCCCAAAAGGTCGTGGCTCGATTGGTCGCGCTGCCGCTCCCGCGGCTCAACGCAGTAGATGCCAAGCTTCTTTATACGGTGCGTACTTGCTGGTCGGGTCGGAGGTGTAGATACGAATCCCGCTCCTGTTCCCGTGGATCACAAGTCTTGCCGGGATGATGTACCAAACATCCTCCGCGATGACGTAGACTGCCAGGAAATCGAATTCTCCGGGCTGGTAAGGCTTGCCCCTACGGCTGGGCTGGATACTGCACCGGTAGCAACCTTCCGGCATCCGGTAGATTGTCGACTTAATCTGTACGCTTACGAAGTGCCCGGGAGTTCCGATCACGACGTCGTAGCGAGAAAGGTCTCCCCAGGGTTTAGAAACCGCCAGGCCAAATTTGGCCGCTTTTGCCATGAACTGAAGCTCAGACCATTCGCCACGACGTTTGGAATTACGCATCATCTTCCTGGAATTCATAGATTAGAGGCCCAATAAAAAACGCGGCCGGTGAAGGCCGCGTCTCTTTCTTTTCAGATTTTGAAAGCTATCGCATCAATCCCGAGGCTCGGTAAAGCGAGAAATCCCCTGTTCGCCAACCATGGCGGCGAAAATACTTCACTTTGGTCGAGTAGGAAAATCCAGGAAGATTAGAAAGCTTCTAAATCTATTATATCAATCTGAAATAGGTAACTGTGCTATGTTTGCTGACTTTATTTTGCCAATAGATGCAAGGAGTTAATCCCGATCGTGTAACTTTTGCCTATTGACAAGATTTTCCACAGGAGGCCGAAAGCTCGCGTTCGCTTTACTCTCGAGGGTGGGGATTTCCTCGGCCGAACGCGCCCGCACTGTGGGGAAGATTCCAACCTGCTCACGGGGGCGCGCTGTCCACTGCGATTCGATTTCCACTGCGATCGTCTCGCCCGTCAAGTGGTGACGGAAACTGCTCCATACCCAATCCTCTGGCTGCTCCACCAGCCCACGCCGCACGGGGTTGCGGTGGATGTAGCGCAGGTTTTCCACGAACTTCATTTCGCTCTAGATTGAAGTCGTAAGTACGCGGAATTTCTTAGCGTGCGCGGAACTGCAGATCCCTCCACTCCGCTTCCCATCCCCTTCGGGAATGGGAAGCTCCGGTCGGGATGACAGAACGTAACGAGGCTCCGGTCGGGATGACAATTCATAACGGGGACAGATGACAATTCGTAACGGGGAAAACGGCGCGTGGCGTGATTGGACAAGCGTGTCGATGAGCATCCCCGCCCAAGCGGGCCACACTCCCGAGCGCGAATGAACGCGATCTCAGCGATGCGGCGGGGAGTTCGTGGCGCTGGCGCACGCAGACTTGCAGGTAGTCCAGAAATTGCTCCCGTTCAGGATTACCGAGGCGTGCTCGATTCGCAGGCCGGAGCGGAATGGGTGTCCGGGACTTCCGCGATCGTCCATTACCAGTTCCGGGCCGTGCCATCTGCCGATGAGGTCGAAGTAACCTTGCCCTTGCCCGACATCGAAAATCTTTGGTTCGAGCAGGCGAAAGTTCATCAGGCTGCCCTCGGTGCTGCTCCAGCCGCCATAAATCGTGCCCGTCAGTTCGAGCCCCTGAGCCACACCCGGCGACGTACACAGGCAGCCTTGGCCGTGCACGCCGCCAGTAGGACGCAGGCCATCCATGTGAAGCTGGGAAAAATGGGAAGACGGGTAAAGATAAATAAATAGGGGATACTCAATCCCGCTTTTCGTCCGCAAGGTGCCAGATCCCCACCAGCTGAGCAGCGGTGTCCAGCGCCCGCCGATATGAAGAGCCCATGGGCCGGTTATGGCGACCACCACGTACAGCAAAGCCACGCCGAAGATGAGCACCCCGAGAAGCTGCGCCAGGCAGCCGCGCTGCTTTCGCATCGGGAGAGTATATCCGATACTATCTGGCCTGAATCGGGGCGCGAAGCTGTGCACCGTGGGGCTTCATCCAGCCAGTTGATCCTTCGGACTTGCTCGTGACTCGCGTAAACAGAACGGACGCGCACCTGGACCCGGCCTGAATCGAAACCGCGCGTTTACTGCAGCGCTGCTCCACCCAAGATTAGGAGATAGCTTCTGATTACTTGGTTGCAGCCTGTGGGGCCGGCATGGCTTTCAGCTCTTTGCCGAGGAATGCGCGCGGGAAGAGCATGGCGTTGAATTCGGCTCCAACGAGGATCACGAGCGAGATCAGGTACATCCACACCAGGAGGGCAATGGCGGCTCCGAGCGAGCCGTAGATGATGCTGTAATCCGCGTAGTTTTGCAAATACCAGCCGAATAATGCGGTGGAGACGAACCAGAGGACCGTAGCCAGCGTGGCGCCCGGCAACACGCTGTGCCAGGGTTGGGTGCGGGGTACGGCGTTGTGGTAGATGACCGCGATTACGGCGATGCTGGTCAGCGTGGCGATGAGCCAGCGGATGGCGGTCCACATCAGCAGGACGTAAAGCCCGAACTCGTGATTCAGGTGGAACAGGATGTTGCGTTCGATGCGGCTGCCGGAAGCTACCAGGATGGTCGCGAAGGTCAGCGGCGTTCCGGCGAGAAGGACCAGAGAGAATGCGACCATTCGCTCTTTCACCAGGCCCCAGATTTTGGGGAGTTCGTAGCAGCGGCGAAAACCCTCCATCCACGAAATCATGACGCCCGAGGCGGTCCACAGAGTGATCAGCGATGCGCTGATCAGGAGGCCGACCGAGCGTGGTGAATTTCCCTGCAGATAGGAGAGAGCGGTGGGGCTTCCGGCGGGAAGGATCCGGTCCAGAGCGTAGGTAATTTCGCGCAGGTAAGAGGCGGTCTTGCGGTGGTTGGCCAACAGCGATCCGACTACCAGCAGCAAAGGGAAAAAAGTAAGAATTGAGGAGTAAGCAGACGCCTTCGCGATGGCAAACGCGTCATGCTGGAACGCGCGCCAGAAAGCCAGCCGCAACAGGTTGAAAAAACGCAGAATCACCCGTCCCAGAGTATTGTGCCGGGGCATGGTGTGCAACTGGGAAGTGATATTCCCTTTTTGGTCGGGTAACGGTTGTGGGTTGGCGGCCATAGGGTTTCAGATGTAGCGTGACAAAAACACTCGCCGTCCCGAGCGCAACGAGGGATCTGGATTCTTGCCTGCACCACCGGTATCGCCGTCGCAGGCAAACACCCAGATCCCTCGCTTTTGCTCGGGATGACAGTTGGTGTTCTTGCCGTTACTCTGCTGTCAGTTCCTCGGTCTCGCCTTCGTGCCGCATCAGCTCGAGCGCTCGCTCGGCTTCCTCGTACGCTTGCGAAACTTCTTCCTGCACCTTGGCGGCCGCTTCTTCCATTTCTGGCGAGAGGCGGACGTTGCGGTAGTACTCCATGCCGGTGCCTGCAGGAATGAGGCGTCCGACGATGACGTTCTCCTTTAGACCGCGCAGGTGGTCGACGGCACCCTGAATCGATGCCTCGGTCAGTACGCGGGTTGTCTCCTGGAAGGAGGCTGCGGAGATGAACGAGTCCGTCGAGAGCGAGGCTTTAGTGATGCCCAAGAGCAGCGGCCGGCCCGTGGCCGGACGTCCGCCTTGCGCAATCACACGCTCGTTCTCTTCGGCGAAGCGGAATTTGTCGACTTGCTGTTCCAGCAGGAACTGGGTATCGCCGACGTCTTCCACTTTGCGCCAACGCATCATCTGGCGAACGATCACTTCGATGTGCTTGTCGCTGATGTTCACGCCCTGCAGCCGGTAGACTTCCTGGATTTCGTTCACCAGGTACGACTGCAGTTCCTTCTCGCCGAGCACGGCCAGGATGTCGTGCGGGTTGAGCGGGCCGTCCATCAAAGGTTCGCCGGCTTTCACGCGCTCGCCTTCCTGCACGTTGATGTGGACGCCGCGCGGAACCGAGTATTCCTTTTCGGTGCCGTTGTCGGCGATCACATACATCTTGCGCTGGCCCTTCGAGACTTCACCGAACTTGACTGTGCCATCGATTTCGCTGATGACCGCGGTCTCATGCGGCTTGCGGGCTTCGAACAACTCGACCACGCGTGGCAGACCACCGGTGATGTCTTTGGTTTTGGTAGTTTCGCGCGGGATCTTAGCCAGCACGTCGCCCGGGAAGGCGGTGTCGCCGTCCTGAACCATTAAGTGAGCGCGTGAGGGCATCAGGTAACGCTTGCTGGTTTTGCCCTTGATCACGATTGCGGGCTGGCGCTTCTCGTCGGGCGAATCCGCGACGACGTGTCGCGACAGTCCGGTGACTTCGTCCACTTCTTCGTGGAGCGTGACGCCTTCCTGCAGATCCTTGAATTGGATCGTGCCGCCGATTTCGGTCAAGACCGAGAAGGTGTATGGATCCCACTCGACCATGACCTTGCCGAGTTGGACGGGATCGCCTTCGTTGACCTTGACTTTGGCGCCGTACACGACGGCGTAGCGCTCGCGCTCACGGCCCTTTTCGTCGACCACCGCGATCGAGCCCTGGCGGTTCATGACCACCAGATCGCCGGACTTGGCTCGGACGGTTTGCAGACCGACGAAGCGGACCGTTCCATTGGTCTTGGCTTCCAAACGCGATTGCTCGGAGACTCGCGATGCCGTACCGCCGATGTGGAAGGTACGCATCGTGAGCTGGGTTCCAGGCTCGCCGATGGATTGGGCAGCGATGACTCCGGTGGCTTCGCCGAGTTCGACGAGGCGGCCCGAAGCCAGGTTGCGACCGTAGCACATCACGCAGACGCCACGCTTGGACTCGCAGGTGAGCACGGAGCGGATTTTCACCCGCTCGATGCCGGCGGCTTGCACGGTTCCGGCAAGTTCTTCGGTGATCTCCTGGTTGATATCGACAACCACGTTGCCGTCATAGTCTTTTAGTTTTTCGAGCGAAACGCGGCCCACGATTCGGTCGCGCAGTGGCTCGATGACTTCGCCGGCTTCGACGATACCTGCCACGTAGATGCCGTCGACAGTTCCGCAATCGTATTCGCTGATGATTACGTCCTGCGCCACGTCGACGAGACGACGGGTGAGGTAGCCTGAATCGGCCGTCTTGAGAGCCGTGTCAGCCAAGCCTTTACGCGCGCCGTGAGTCGAAATGAAGTACTCCAAAACGGTCAATCCTTCGCGGAAGTTGGCCGTGATTGGAGACTCGATGATTTCGCCGGACGGTTTCGCCATCAATCCACGCATGCCGGAGAGCTGGCGGATCTGCTGTTTCGATCCGCGAGCGCCGGAGTCGGCCATGACGTAAATCGGATTGATGAAGCCTTCCTTGTCGCGCTGCTGCATCTGGCCGAACATTTCGTCCGCGACTTTTTCGGTAATGCCGGACCAGATTTCAATGACCTTGTTGTAACGTTCGCCGTTGGTGATTGCGCCGTCAAGATACTGCTGCTGGACTTGCACGGCCTGCTTCTCGCCGTCTTTCACCAGGACCTTTTTGTTGTCTGGGATGACCATGTCGTCGATGCCGATCGACAAGCCAGCGCGGGTGGCGAAGCGGAAGCCCAGGTCTTTGACCTCGTCGAGCATTTTGACTGTGACTTCGAGGCCGAACCGGAGATAGCCATAGCTGACCAACTGGCCGATGCCCTTCTTCTTGAGCAAGCCGTTGATGAACGGCATGCCAGGCGGAAGGTGATCGTTCAGAATGGCGCGGCCGACTGTCGTGTTCAGGAAGCTGCGCTCGTACTGCACGGGTTCGGTGTGGGTGATTTCCTGATCGTCGTACGTGGCGGTCAGATCGATTACTTCACCGGTATAGCGCAGACGAATGGGCGTCAGGGTTTCAACTTCGCCAGATTCGAGCGCCATCAAAACTTCTTCGATGTTGGCGAAAGAGCGGCCTTCTCCCTGGGCGCCGGGCTTGGCTTTGGTCAGGTAATAGAGACCCAGCACCATGTCCTGCGTAGGCACGGTGATCGGATGACCTGACGCGGGCGAAAGAATGTTGTGCGACGAAAGCATCAACACGCTGGCTTCGACCTGCGCTTCCGGAGACAGCGGAATGTGAACCGCCATCTGGTCGCCGTCGAAGTCGGCGTTGAATGCGGTGCAGACCAGCGGGTGAATCTTGATGGCCTTGCCTTCCACCAACACCGGCTCGAATGCTTGAATGCCAAGGCGGTGAAGGGTTGGGGCGCGGTTCAAGAGCACGGGGTGGTCTTTGATGACTTCTTCCAGGATGTCCCAGACAATCGGTTCTTGTTGCTCCACCATTTCCTTGGCTTGCTTGATGGTGGTGCAATGTCCGGTCTGTTCAAGCCGGTGATAGATGAATGGCTTGAAGAGTTCGAGCGCCATCTTCTTGGGCAGACCGCACTGGTGCAGCTTGAGTTCCGGTCCCACGACGATGACGGAACGGCCCGAGTAGTCGACGCGCTTGCCCAGAAGGTTCTGGCGAAAGCGGCCTTGCTTGCCCTTCAGCGTGTCGGACAGTGACTTCAGCGGCCGATTGTTGGCACCCCGCAAAACGCGTCCGCGGCGTCCGTTGTCGAACAGGGCGTCCACGGCTTCCTGCAGCATGCGCTTTTCGTTGCGCACGATGACTTCGGGCGCGTGCAGGTCCATCAGCTTCTTCAACCGGTTATTGCGGTTGATGACGCGGCGATACAAATCGTTCAGATCGGAAGTGGCGAAGCGTCCGCCGTCCAATGGAACCAGAGGACGAAGCTCCGGCGGAATGACCGGGATTACATCCAAGATCATCCAGTTCGGTTTGTTGCCGCTCTTGCGGAACGCTTCTACAACTTTCAAGCGCTTGGCATACTTAAGGCGCTTCTGCAGCGAGTTCTCGTGCTTCATCTTCTCGCGCAGTTCAGTGGAAAGTCCTTCGATGTCCACGCGCTTGAGAAGCTCTTTGATCGCCTCGGCGCCCATCATGGCTTTGAAGCCGGTGGGCCGGAACTGCTGGTCCAATTCGCGGTACTTGGTTTCGTCCTTGATGACTTCGTGGTCTTTAACCGGCGCTTCGCCCGCCTCGACCACTACGTAGGCTTCGAAATAAAGTACGGACTCGAGATCGCGCAGGGAGATATCAAGGAGGTGGCCGATACGGCTGGGCAGTCCTTTGAAGAACCAGACATGCGAGCAGGGCGACGCCAGCTCGATGTGTCCCAGGCGCTCGCGGCGGACTTTGGACAACGTGACTTCCACACCGCACTTGTCGCAAATGACGCCGCGGTGCTTCATGCGCTTGTACTTGCCGCAGAGACACTCCCAGTCGGTTACCGGGCCGAAGATGCGGGCGCAGAACAGGCCGTCGCGCTCCGGCTTGAAGGTGCGATAGTTGATAGTCTCCGGTTTAGTGACTTCGCCGTGCGACCAGCTCCGGATTTTTTCCGGAGAAGCGAGGCTGATGCGAATGGCATCGAAATCGGCGATAGGGTTTGCCAGGTCAAAGGGGCTCGAACGAAACAAGGTAATCCTCGGCTTCCTGCGGAAGTACGCCCCCCGCGGGCGGCTCTCGAAGAACAACTTTTGTACCCGCTTGCTCGAGAGCTTAACAACGGGTCTCGGTTTCCTACAAAATTCCAGTTCCGCGGGTAGAAACGTAGCAAGCTACGTTTCTACAGGGCGGCTTAATCTGCTGCCGCTAATGCCGGTTTCTTTTCCGTGGCCTTGATCAGTTCCACATCCAGGCACAGCGATTGCAATTCGCGAATCAGGACGTTGAACGATTCGGGCACACCTGGCTCCATGGCGGCTTCACCCTTGACGATGGCCTCGTAAATCTTGGTACGGCCATAAACGTCGTCGGACTTCGCCGTCAACAGCTCTTGTAAGATGAACGCCGCTCCGTACGCTTCCAGCGCCCAAACTTCCATTTCTCCGAAGCGCTGGCCGCCGAACTGCGCCTTGCCGCCCAGCGGTTGCTGAGTGATCAGCGAGTACGGACCGATCGAACGAGCGTGAATCTTGTCGTCGACCAAGTGCGAAAGTTTGAGCATGTAAATGTAGCCGACCGTAATCGGCTGTTCGAACTTGTCTCCGGTCATGCCGTCGTATAAGTAGGTTTTGCCGGATTCCGGCAGACCTGCTTGTCTGAGCAGCGCCTTGATCTCACTTTCTTTGGAGCCGTCGAACACCGGCGAACCTGTGAAGACGCCGCGCATCAGAGTCGGGGCGATTGCCATCAGTTCCTCATCGCTGAGGTCGGTGATGGTGTCGGCCAAAACTGTGTCCTTGAACAGAGCCTTCAGTTCGCGACGGATTGCGTCTTCGCGAGTGTTCTCGGCCAGCATTTTCGCGATCTTGCCGCCCAGTTCATGTCCCGCCCATCCGAGGTGGGTTTCAAGAATCTGTCCCACGTTCATACGGGAAGGAACGCCAAGCGGGTTCAGCACGATTTCAACCGGCGTGCCGTTGTCGAGGTAAGGCATGTCCTCTTCAGGTAGGATGCGAGCAATCACGCCCTTGTTCCCGTGACGGCCGGCCATTTTGTCTCCCACGCTCAGCTTGCGCTTCATCGCGATGTAGACCTTGACCAGCTTGATCACGCCCGGCGGCAGCTCGTCGCCCTTGGTCAGCTTGTCTTTTCTCTCGTTGACGATCTTCTTGAGCACGTCGATCTGACGCGAAGTCATTTCTTCGATCTCGTCGATCTGCTCGTTGACCCGCGGGTCTTTATCCGCATACTTAATGCGTTTGAGGTTGCGGGTTGAGATGCGCTCGATGGTGTCGCGATCGAGAACCGTGTCCTTGGTGAGCAGACGCTTGTTGGTGCGTTCGTCGTGCAGGTCGGCCTGCACCACTTTGCCGCCGAGGATGTTGTCCAACCGCTTCAGGCGCTCGTCGGTCAGAATTCGGATTTCGTCCGAGAGGTTCCGTTCGAGCTTGCCGATCTGCGCGGCTTCAATGGCCTTGGCGCGTTCGTCTTTCTCCTGACCCTTGCGGGAGAAGATTTTTACATCGACAATCACGCCCTCGATGCCAGGAGGGCAGTACAGCGAAGCATCGCGCACGTCGCCGGCTTTTTCGCCGAAGATGGCGCGCAGCAGCTTCTCTTCCGGCGTGAGCTGGGTTTCGCCCTTGGGGGTTACCTTGCCGACGAGGATGTCGCCTTGCTTGACGCTGGCGCCGATGCGGATCACGCCCGCTTCGTCCAGATTGCGCAGCATGGATTCGCTGACGTTAGGAATATCGCGCGTAACTTCTTCGGGTCCGAGCTTGGTGTCACGCGATTCGAGTTCGTATTCCTCGATGTGTACCGATGTGTAGTAATCGTCTTTGACCAGCTTTTCGGAAACCAGGATTGCGTCTTCGAAGTTGTATCCGCGCCACGCCATGAAGGCGACGAGCACGTTGCGGCCAAGCGCCAGCTCGCCGTGATCCGTGCAAGGACCGTCAGCGATGACTTGGCCTTTGGTGACGCGCTGACCTTTTGTGACCACTGGCTTCTGGTTGATGCAGGTGTTCTGGTTCGAGCGCTTGAACTTCATGAGCTGGTAAATATCGCTACCAACTTCGCGGGAGAGCTGTCCGGGATGGTGCTCGCCCTCGACGCGCACGATGATGCGCTCCGAGTCGACGGAGTCGATAATGCCGTTACGTTTTGCAAGAATGACGGCGCCCGAATCGCGAGCCGTGACCCCTTCCATACCCGTGCCGACGATGGGAGCTTCGGCGCGCAGAAGTGGAACGGACTGCCGTTGCATGTTCGCGCCCATCAGTGCGCGGTTAGCGTCGTCGTGCTCCAGGAAGGGCACGAGCGATGCTGCTACCGAGACCAACTGCTTCGGGCTGACGTCGATGTAATCGACTTCATCGCGGCTGACCAGCACGAAGTTGCCGGCCTTGCGGGCGTTGACCAGGTCGCCGACGATGCGGCCCTTGTCGTCGAGTTCAACATTGGCCTGGGCGATTACGTGGCGGTCTTCTTCCCAAGCAGAAAGATAAAAGGAAAACGGTTCGACCTCGGCCGGCTTTTTACGGCGCTCCTTGATCTCGCCGTTGATTTTTTCGATTTCGTGCTTCTCGATGTGATCGCCGACTTTGTGGTCGCTGTCGCCTGCGTTTACGACGCTGACGTAGTCGACCACGCGGCCGTTTTTCACGCGGCGGTAGGGCGACTCGATGAAGCCGTAGTCGTTAATGCGGGCATAGCAGCTCAAAGACGAGATCAATCCGATGTTCGGACCTTCAGGCGTTTCAATCGGGCAGATACGTCCGTAGTGCGTGGGGTGGACGTCGCGGACTTCGAATCCTGCGCGTTCGCGGGACAGACCGCCCGGCCCAAGAGCCGAGAGACGCCGCTTGTGGGTGATTTCCGAAAGCGGGTTGGTCTGATCCATGAACTGCGAAAGCTGCGAGGATCCGAAGAATTCGCGGATCGCCGCCATTACCGGCTTGGCGTTGACCAAGTCGTGCGGCATGGCCGTCGACATTTCCTGGTACACGCTCATCTTTTCCTTGATGGCGCGTTCCATGCGGACCAAGCCGATGCGGAACTGGTTCTCCATCAACTCGCCAACCGCGCGGACGCGGCGGTTGCCGAGGTGATCGATGTCGTCGACTGAGCCGATGTTCTTGCGCAGCTTTAGCAGATATGCGATCGTGCCGTAGAAATCTTGCGGCTCGAGCGTGCGGTTCTCCAGCTTCGTGGCGTCCTGGTTTTCGAACAGCTTGATGTTGAACTTCAGACGGCCCACGCGCGAGAAATCGTATTTGCGGGGATCGAAGAACATCCCGTGGAACAACGCTGTCGCCGTATCGAGCGTCGGCGGATCGCCAGGACGCAGCTTGCGGTAGATTTCGATCAGCGCTTCCTGCGGCGTCTTCACCGAATCGCGCTTCAAGGTCTGGCTGATCACCGTGCCAACATCGTCGCGCTCAGGGAAGAATATGCTGAGCTCGACTACGCCGGAATCGAATATCTTTGAGAGCTTGTCAGCGGTCAGCTCAGAATTGGCTTCGAGCAGGACCTCGCCAGTCGTGGTGTCCACCACGTCGGCGGCGACCCATGCGCCTTCGAGATCGGAAATGTCGACTTCGATTTCGCTGATCTTTGCCTTTTGGATTTCTTTTAGGGTTGCGGCATTCAGTTTGCGCCCCGAGTGCGCGATCTCCTCGCCAGATTTGTTCTTGATGCTGTGCGCCAGCTTCATACCCAACAGGTTGGTAGCCTTTTCGCTATTTGGATCGAGCGTCCAGAAGAGCTTCTTGTCGCGAATCACCAACCGATCGACGGTGTAGAAGGTACGCAGGATGTCTTCGCTGGAACGCAGGCCAAGGGCGCGCAGAAAAATCGTGCCCAGGAATTTGCGCTTGCGATCGATACGCACGTAGAGGACGTTCTTCTGGTCGTATTCGAACTCGACCCACGATCCGCGATAAGGAATAATCTTGCCGAGGAAGTAGGTGCGATTGTTCGCGGTTTCGAAGAAGACGCCGGGCGAACGGTGCAACTGGCTGACGATGACACGTTCAGTGCCATTGATGATGAAAGTGCCGTTCTGCGTCATCAAGGGAACGTCGCCGAAGAATACTTCTTGTTCTTTAATATCGCGAATGGAGCGATTACCGGTCTCCGCATCTTTATCGAAGATGGTGAGACGCATAGTGACCTTGAGGGGCGCAGAGTAAGTCATGCCGCGCTCTTCGCACTCGCTCACGTCGTATTTCAGTTGCAGACCAACCGGGTCGCCGCACTTGTTGCAGAAGTCGGGCGTGTTGGCGTTGTACGTGCCGCACTTGCCGCAGAGCACGTCGCCGGGATGGAACGGATCGGTGACGATAGTGTTGCCGCAGTTTTTGCAAGTGGAGCGTAGGTGATGCAGACCTTTTAAGTGGCCGCACTTGCACTCCCAGTTGCCGATGGCGTAGTCCACAAACTCCAACTGCGAGACGTTGCGGAAATCCGTGATCGGAAACACCGACTGGAAAACTGCCTGCAAGCCGCCGTCGTCGCGCTCGCTGGGCAAACGATCCATTTGCAGGAAGCGATCGTAGGAGCGCTTCTGCACTTCGATCAGGTTCGGAATCTGGATAGTTGCTGGAATCTTGGAAAAATCAAACCGTGTACGGAATCCATTGCTCTTTGACATTCGGATACTCCCAAACTTTCATGCGCAGCAATTGGGCTGCGACAAAAAACCGCGGATGTGGGCGCGTCAGCCGCGCCGAGGTACTGTTAAGAACTAATAAAATGGCAAAGACAGGTATGCACCCACAGGGACATGACTCCCCGCAGGCGCCGTTTGCAGCGCTTAGCCTCTGTTGAAATGTGTCGTTTCCGCGCCAGTATCTAAAGGCCTGTTCCTGTTTCGCCCTGCCCGCAAAACAGTCTGCCAACTCGTGTCAGCGACCACGCCCCCGCTTCCTGGACTCGTAACAACGGATGGTCGCCGTCACTCTATGAAGCAGGAAGCGGTGTTATTGATATAGATGATACCACCGTTCCAAAAGCTTCACCAGAGACAACAATGGATGCCGGGCTCCGCGCCCGGTTGGACGGGCGAGACGCCCGCCCTCCATCGTTCAAACCTTACTTAACCTCGACTGTGGCTCCCGCGTCGGTGAACTTCTTCTTGATTGTTTCTGCTTCTTCCTTGGAAACGCCCCCCTTAATCTCTTTCGGGGCGCCGTCGACCAGATCCTTGGCTTCCTTCAAGCCCAGGCTGGTGACTTCGCGGACGGCCTTGATTACATTGATCTTATTGGCACCGACTTCCTTGAGGACGACGCTAAACTCGGTCTTCTCCTCTGCCGGAGCCGCGCCTGCTGCCGCTCCGCCGCCACCGGCCATCATCACCGGAGCGGCGGCCGCCGCCGAGACGCCGAGTTTCTCTTCCAGCCGCTTTACGAGCTGCGCTGCATCGAGCAGCGACAGTCCGACTATTTGCTCTTCCAACTGCTGCAGATCCGCCATGTCATTTCTCCAATTTTATGGTGAGACATAGCAAGCTATGTCTCTACAGTATTGATTGCTGATTTTGCTATCCGCGGTCAAAGTTTCCAGTGCGACCAGGCTTCTGAACCACCGCGCCAGACACGCAGTAGAACCGAAACCGCGCAACCCTCGACTACGAATAACTAAATCCTTTTCGGACGGTTTTCACCGTCCCGAAACTGTGTAGCGCCGCCTAAACTCCAGCAGGCGCGTTGTTAGTAAACTTCTGCTTCTCCACGCCCTGGTTGATGACGACCGCGATGTCGCGTCCCACGGCATTCATCACAGTTACCAAGCGTTGCGCCGGCGCACTCATGAGGAACAGGAGCTTGGAATAGATCTCCTCTTTCGACGGCATGGTGGCCAGCGCCTGGATCTGATTGATCGAGATCACGCGCCCTTCGACCACTCCGGACTTGAAAGTGAACTCCGGATTGTCCTTGGCGTACTTTGAAAGAGCCTTGGCCAAGGCCACCGGGTCGCCTGACGTGTATGCGATCGAGGTCACGCCGGTGAGGCCTTTCAACGCCTCTTCAACTTTAGTTCCCTTGGCCGCGCGTTCCGCCAAAGTGTTCTTCACTACCGTGTACTTCGCGCCAGAAGCTCGCAGAGTCTTGCGCAGTTCGTAGTCCTGGGCTACGGTCAGCTTGCTATACGTGGTCACGATCAAGCTGGATACGGTCTGCAGCTCTTTGCTCAACTGCTCAACCTGCTCGGTTTTCTTTGCTCTAGTAACAGCCATGTTTGAATCCTCTTAGTTCGCAATGCCTGTGTGGTGACGGGCGACTCGCCCGTGCCTGCCGTGCGCAGTTCAGTTAGGCCTTCGCTGCAGCTTCTACTGCGCTCGTGTCAATCGAAATTCCCGGGCCCATGCTGGAGCTGAGATAGCAGCCTTTCACGTATTTTCCTTTGGCCACAGTCGGCTTGGCCTTCACCACACTGGTAATCACGGTTGTGGCGTTGTCAACCAACTTTTCCGGCGTAAAGGAAATCTTCCCCACGGGAACGTGGACCAGCGCCGTCTTATCCGTGCGAAATTCGACTTTACCCGCTTTGACTTCCTGCACGGCTTTTCCGACATCGAACGTGACAGTGCCCGTCTTTGGATTGGGCATCAGACCCTTGGGTCCAAGAACTTTTCCCAAACGGCCAACGGATTTCATGACGTCGGGCGTAGCAATCAGAGCGTCGAAGTCGGTCCAGTTTTCTTTGTTGATCTTTTCGACCATTTCTTCGCCGCCTACGAAATCGGCGCCCGCCGCTTCAGCTTCTTTTATTTTGTCGCCGCTGGCGATGACCAAAACCCGCTTGGATTTTCCCAGACCGTGGGGCAGCACGACTGTGCCCCGTACCATTTGGTCGGCGTGCTTGGGGTCAACTCCGAGACGCATGGTGATCTCCACCGTCTCGTCAAACTTTGCATACTTGACTTTTTGGAGGAGCGTGACCGCATCCTTCATTAGGTACGGACGTTTCTCCACTGCCTGACGCGCCTTCGTGATATTTTTCCCTGACTTCTTCATTCTAGTTTCCTTGTCTCCCACCGCTCGTCGTTGTTCCGGCGAGCCGTAGTATTTTTCGACATAACTTGCAAAGAGCCTGCGGAGCTTTGCTCCGCCTAGACGGGCGGGTCGCCCGTCCCTACACGAGCAAAATCATCCCTGCACGTGCAAAACTACCCGACCACTTCAATGCCCATCGAGCGTGCCGTTCCGCGAATGCTCTTGATCGCGGTTTCGACCGACGCGGCGTTCAAGTCCGGCATCTTTTGTTTAGCGATATCTTCCACCTGCCGGGCCGTGACCTTGCCTACTTTGTCCTTGTTCGGAGTCCCCGACCCCTTCGCGATTCCCGCGGCCCGCTTGAGCAGAATCGAAGCTGGCGGCGTCTTAGTAATGAAGGTGAAAGTGCGGTCGCTGTAAACCGTCACTACCACCGGGATGATGAGTCCCTCCAGTTCCTTGGCGCTGGTACGCGCATTGAACTGCTTGCAGAACTCCATAATGTTGATTTGCGCCTGGCCTAGAGCCGGACCCACCGGGGGCGCGGGCGTAGCCTTGCCCGCCGCAATCTGAAGCTTTACTGATCCTGTTGCTTTCTTCGCCATAATCTCTCTTCGAGCGAGCACCCGCGCCCGCGCTTATTTTCTACAAACTCGGCCGCACATCCTTCACGGCAGTCAGCGCCAACCCGACCGTCGGAATCAGTTTCTTGCTGACCGGATCAACCGTCACTCCAAGACTCTCCAAAGTGTGGGAGCCAAGAACTTCCATGTCACCCGCTTCCGCAATGCCTACATTGTCCTCACCGGTGAAACCGTCGGTAGCCACGAACACAGGAGCCAATTCGCGCTCGATCGTATGCCCCTCGATGGTGTGGAACTTCATTCTGCGGACTGCACGCACTCCCAAACCCTCAAGGCGTGACCGCAAAACCCAACTGTACGCCGCATCCGTGTCCACGATGACCTCAAGCTCCTCGACGCGCGAGGGAGTCGCCGGATTCCAGACACGCAACTTGGCCGTGAACGTGCCCATACCTACGCTACCTTCTCGACCTGATTGAATTCCAACTCAACAGGCGTTGACCGCCCGAAAATCGTAACCATGACCTTCAGCGTCTCGCGGTCCTCGTTGACTTCATCCACAATTCCGGTAAAGCTGGCGAAAGGTCCCTCGGTGATGCGCACCGATTCGTTCTTCTCGAACTTGACTTTGAGCTTGGGCTTGTCTCTCGATTCGCCCACGCGATACACAATGTGCTGAACTTCTTCTTCCGAAAGCGGGGTGGGCTGCTGGCCCGTGCCGACAAATCCGGTCACCCGCGGCGTGGACTTCACCACATGCCACACGTGATCGTCCATATCCATTTCGACGAGCACGTACCCGGGGTAGAACATGCGCTCGCTGGTGTACTTCTTGCCGCCACGCACTTCGGTGACCGACTCGGTGGGGATAAGCACCTTGCCGATTCTTTCCTGCAGCCCGAATGCCTGGATGCGCGACTCCAGCGACTCCTTCACCTTGCGCTCGAATCCCGAATACGAGTGGATGATGTACCACTTCATGTTGGGATTGCGGGGAGCCTCTGGGGAAGCGGCACCGTCAGCGGTCGATGGCACGCTTTCTACGCCAGGTGCTCCGGTTGCGTTTTTTTCTTCCTGCATAGCGTGCTGTAAGATTTCAGCTTCCTTCCTTGGCATCAACGATGGGTCAAATACTTGAACAGGTAGTTGATGCCGCTGCCGATAGTGTTATCCACGATCCAGAAATATATTCCGAACAGGAAAACCGTAATAATGACCACGGCCGTCGTCGCCTGTACGTCCTTGAACGAAGGCGCGGTGACCTTCTTCATTTCGGAGCGCACGTCGTTATAGAAGGTCTTGACCCGCTCGGGCCAAGACTTCAGCCTGCCTGCAAAACTATTGTCGTCCGCGGCGGCTGCGATTGATTTTGACATTCTCTTTGTCTCGACTCCCATCACTCCACCCCAACTTCCGTTCTCACTTTTCGATCTCTGGCAGGGGCGGAGGGATTCGAACCCCCAAGTTCGGTTTTGGAGACCGACAGTTTAACCGTTGAGCTTACGCCCCTAATTGATTGACTCATTGAATTAGTGAGTCAATGACTCATTATTTCACTTCTTTGTGCGGCGTATGCTTCCGGCAACGCTTGCAGAACTTCTTCATCTCCAACCGGTCCGGAGTCGTCTTCCGATTCTTCGTGCTCGAATAGTTCCGCTCTTTGCAGTCACCGCATTGCAACGTAATAATTTCTCGGGGCATGAAAACAACTCCTAGCTCTGGCTCTTGGCTTCTAGCTCAAGAACCTACTGTCATCCTGAAGGCGACGATTTTTGTCGCCGAAGGACTATGCATTTCTTTCGGGCTACCTTACTGCACAATTTCGCTGATCGTTCCGGCGCCTACTGTATGCCCGCCTTCGCGAATCGCGAAGCGCAAGCCTTTCTCCATCGCCACCGGCGTAATCAGCTCGATCACCAGACTGACGTTGTCTCCCGGCATCACCATCTCGGTCGCCGCCGGAAGTTCCGCTACGCCGGTCACGTCTGTCGTTCTGAGATAAAACTGCGGACGGTATCCTTTAAAGAATGGCGTGTGCCGTCCGCCTTCTTCTTTCGTCAGAATGTAAACTTCCGCTTTGAATTTGGTGTGCGGCGTAATCGATCCACCCTTCGCCAATACCATGCCGCGCTCGACATCGTCCTTGCCAATGCCGCGCAACAGCAGCCCCGCGTTGTCTCCCGCCAGGCCTTCGTCCAATTGCTTCTTGAACATTTCTACGCCGGTTACCACCGTCTTGCGCGTGTCGCGGAAGCCTACAATCTCGACTTCCTCGCCCACCTTCACCTTGCCGCGCTCGATTCTTCCCGTCACCACCGTGCCTCGACCTGAGATTGAGAAAATATCTTCAATCGGCATCAGGAACGGTTTATCCAGCTCGCGTGCCGGTTGCGGAACGCTCTTGTCGACCGCCTCCATCAGCGCGTCAATTTGCTTCTCCCACTTCTCTTCGCCATTCAGTGCACCCAGGGCCGAAAGGCGAATCACTGGCACATCGTCGCCCGGAAACTTGTAGCTCTTCAGCAACTCGCGCACTTCGAGTTCGACCAGATCCAGCAACTCGGGATCGTCGACCGCGTCACACTTGTTCAACGCGACCACGATGTAAGGCACGCCGACTTGCCGCGCCAAGAGCACGTGCTCGCGCGTCTGCGGCATCGGACCATCGGTCGCCGCGACCACCAGGATCGCGCCATCCATCTGCGCCGCGCCCGTAATCATGTTCTTGATGTAATCGGCGTGGCCCGGGCAATCGACGTGCGCGTAGTGCCGGTTCGCCGTCTCGTACTCGACGTGCGCCGTGGCAATCGTGATCCCGCGCGCCTTTTCTTCCGGCGCGTTATCGATGCTGTCGAACGACCGGAAGACGATCTTCGGGTTGTGCTTCTGCAAAACCTTGGTGATGGCCGCCGTCAGCGTGGTCTTGCCATGGTCGATGTGACCAATCGTCCCCACATTGCAGTGCGGCTTGTTCCGATCAAATTTCTCTTTCGCCATTGCCTAGCTCTCTCCGTGTTCTCTCTACTACCCTAGATACCAAACTCTGGAGCGGGAGACGGGAATCGAACCCGCGACCAACAGCTTGGAAGGCTGTGACTCTACCACTGAGTTACTCCCGCTCAGCCTCAAACTATGAGATCCCTCGCAAACAACGCTCGGGATTTCGGCTGCGGGCTCCCGCTTCGCTCACGCCCGCAAAACGCCTCAACCTGGAGCCGATGATCAGGATTGAACTGATGACCTCTCCCTTACCAAGGGAGTGCTCTACCAACTGAGCTACATCGGCGAACCGCTTCCTAAAAGCCCAGACTAGCAAGCTACGTCTCTACAGCTAGTCTTTATCCAGGTGCAGCACATCTTTCCTCCGCACCCACGTCTTCAGCGCGAACATCGCTAAAATCGCCAGCGTCGCCAAGCGAATTCGCTGGTCGCTGATCGTGTTCCAGGACAAAATTCCCAAAACCACGAACGCGGCCAGCGCAATGATTAAACGCTTCAACAGATCCCTCGCGCCACTCGGGACTTCAGCTGTGAGGCTCCCGTCGCTCACGAACCACTGAGATCCCTCGCAAACAACGCTCGGGATTTCGGCTGCGGCTCCCGCTACGCTCACGCCCGCAAACCGCCTCAACCTGGTGCACAGGGAAGGATTCGAACCTTCGTACCTCGCAAGGAGGGACAGATTTACAGTCTGTTGGCTTTAACCACTCACCCACCTGTGCAAACTTTCGGGCCTTCCCGGCCGCAAACCGCAAATCCAAAACCAGCCAACGGCCTTTGCGCGGAGGATGATGCTATAGCGGGCAATGACCCAATAGAAGAACAGAGTGCGCACGAAACCCTCTCGCACGCAAACACCACACTTGGAACAATTCCTTATGGAGTGCTGTTGGGAAAAATTTGTTACGCCGCCGCGCCGCGCAAAATGTCCTGTGTTCCGGAACCGATCCTTATTAGATGCGAATGCCGGGTCAATCCTGATCCATCAGATGCTGGAGCTGGCGAAGGGATTTGAACCCCCGACCCTCTGATTACAAATCAGATGCTCTACCAACTGAGCTACGCCAGCAGTCGGAGACAACGAGCCCTCGCGGGCGCATATATCCCTCTAATCCCTTCCAGATGTCCGGGACAATTCTAAAAGGTACCATAACGGTAATTTGGGCGCAACCACAACACGTGATATAGCAATTATTCGCCAGAAATCGCCTGCGGGTTGCTCTGCCGACAACCAGAATTCCCGCAACCCCGCCGAAAACTTTCGTTGGAGTGAATTCCCTTTGTGTAACTTCGTCTCCTCGGTGATTAAAGCCTTGACCTGCGCTTTCCGAAACCACTAATCGTTCTGCGGTTCCGATCCAAAGCGCAGGACGTGTCCGTCGGGGTCTTCGATTTTCATCTCGTAGGCCCAAGGATAGTTGGTTGGCTTCTCTAATATCTTCGCGCCCTTGGCGCTGTACTCCGCGAAGAGGGGTTCGATGTCCTCGACCCCAATCCACATCCATGTCCCCGGATGCCCTTGCTCACCCTGACTCAACATGATCGACCTGCCATCGCGGCAAACGGACGCAAACGTCGACTCTTCCTCGCCGCCCCAATTCACTTTGAAGCCGAGCACGTCCACGTAGAAGCGAATGCTGGCCGCCAGATTGTTGACCCTCAGGATGGGAGTAATGCATTCGACTCGGATCTTCCCCGCACTGGTCGCTTTGGTATCCGACACGTCAGAGTCCTCCTTTCATGCTGGTTTGAGCTGCCGAAAAATGGGGCATCCGGGTTCTCGGGAGGGCACGGCTCCAGCCGTGCCGTAGTCCTTAGCTAATTGTCGGCGCCGTTGGAGGCTGCAACCCTTCAAACCCTTGTTGCGAGTTACAGGTTTTCTTTCGAACTGTTCGGTCCCGCCACCAGCATTATCTCGAATCTGCGCCCGGTCGTGAAGGCCACAACATTACGTAGATTTGCCGGCTGACTTAGAGCGATGCCATGCTACGAGCCCGCGAATGCTATCATGACCGAATCCTCGACGCTCCGGCCTCACGAGCAATCTCGCCGGAGCAGCCGCGCTTCCATGCGAATACGACGACGCCTCCCTATCATCCTTGCCGTCCTGCTGGTCGCAGCGGCGGTTGCGCTGGCCGTCGTGTTGCGAAAACATGCCCCGCCCGAAGCCGCGCGGTTGCTTCCAGCCGCTGATGGTTTTATATACGCCAATGTGGGATGGATGCGGCGCGCCAATCTCACCGGCGAACTGCCAGCCGTCCCCCACGATCCGGAGTATGAGCAATTCATCCAGGCCACCGGCTTCCAGTTCGAGCGCGACCTGGACGAAGCTGCGCTCGCCATTCACGATCCCGCAAGCTCACCTGGCGCCAAGCCGGACACAGCGGCCCAACCCCGTTTCTCCGAAGTCTTTGTGGGCAAATTCAACGGCGAACGGCTGCGAACGTATCTGCACAAGATCTCCAGTTCGGTAGAAAATTATCAGCCCGCCGACGTCTACAACATCCCACTTGAAGGACGCACGGTCCGAGTCGCAATCCTGGGTGTGGACACGGTCGCGGCCTCGAATCTCGACGACCCCCTCGTCATCCGCGGAATCATCGACCGTTCCCGCAAACTCGCATCGCCCTTCGGCGGACCGGCGCTTCTGCGCCAATATTATAAGGAGGTCCCTTTCGCCAGTCTCGCCTGGGCCGTCTTCAAAATTCAACCGTCCGCAGGCGTCTCTACCTCGGGGCCGATCGGGTGGTCACTGCTTTTTCCTAAGCCGGCGACCATCGTCGCCTCGTTGCGGTATCTCGGAGCGGTTCATTTCAAGGCGCAGGCATTCACCGCCAGCGAAGACGACGCCAGCCAACTGACCGCCCGGATCGACACCTACCTCAATCTGTTTCGCGCAGCGGAAAGCACCGTCTCTACCCCCGGGCCTGATCCCGACATGAAAGCGTTTTTCGATAGCCTGAAAATTCAACCGGAAAAGGCGCGCGCCAGTCTAACTGCGACCGTCCCCCTAGGTTTGATCCGCAAGGCTCTGGCCGAAGCGCCCTCCTCCGTGACGCCGGAATCGCAACCACCGCAAAGCCCGACGCCGCAAGATCGCAACAGCAAAACCAAGGGAAAGAAAACCAGCCAGTGAACATAGTGCAATGCGCGGACGTCCTCGCCCGTGCGGCTCGGAATGACAAGATTCTTGCTTGACACACGTCAAGCTCCAGCGCACAATTCCGACGCAGCCGAGCCGGAGCCCCCGCTTGAATTCCTTAGGAGGTCGCCATGCAGAAACGGCACACGCGCAGCATTTCGGCAGCGCTCCTAGTTTTCTTCTTCGCGACAAACGCCTACCCCCAACAGCCCGCGCGGCCCGCAGATTCCTGGATGCAAGTGGCAAAGCTAACTGCCTCATCGGATCAAGGCGGAGAGTTGGTTGGAACCTCTGTCGCCATCGATGGTGACACGGCGGTGGTTGGTTATCCGTACGTCTACACCGGCACAGGCGCTGGCGAAGCTTTGGTTTTCGTCAAACCTACAAAAGGCTGGACGAACCTCACGCAGACTGCGGTACTTGTCCCCTCTGATGGCAATTCTGGAGATTATTTTGGAATCGCCGTGGCGGCGCAGGGTGACGTAATTGTCGTTGGCTCGGCACAGGATCAGTTCAACCCTGGAGGGCCCGGAGCGGCTTACGTTTTCGTCAAGCCGGCCGGCGGCTGGAAGGGACAGTTGACAGAGACCGCTAAGCTTATTGCTTCCGACGGCATGAAATGGGACGGTCTGGGAACGTCCGTGTCGATAAGCGGTAACACGATTGTGGCCGGCGCACCGGGATCCGTTTCTTCGAGCACACCGGGAGCCGGCTACATATTCGTCAGGCCGACCGGCGGCTGGAAGAACGCCACTCAGACGGCCAAGCTGATCGCGTCAGACGGAAGAACGTTCGATGAATTGGGTTTTTCCGTCTCTATCGACGGCAACACGGCGATAACGGGAGCGCCGTACGCCCTCGGTCGTTCGAATCAAAAAGAGGGTGCCGCCTACGTTTTCGTCGAGCCCTCAGGCGGTTGGAAAGACTCGACTCAGACTGCAAAGTTAGTCGCCTCAGACGGGGCGATGTACGATGCGCTGGGGTACTCCGTCTCAATCGCGCGCGATACAGTGGTAGCTGGGGCACTCGACGCCACAGTTGGCTCGAATCCGATGCAGGGCGCCGCCTACGTTTTTGTCGAGCCTTCGGGCGGTTGGAAGAACATGACCCAAACCGCCAAGCTGACTGAAGAGGACGGCGAACCCGGTGACCTGCTGGGCTCCTCTGTGGCAACCAGTGGTAATGTCGTCGCGGCTGGGGCAGCTGAATATTCGCGCGGACCCAACCTGAAACAGGGTACACGAGCATTCTGGCAGGAAGGAGCGCTCTATCTTTTCACTGAACCTTCGGGCGGCTGGAGAACGGCCTCCAGCAAGACCAAGTTGAATGGTTCGGATGCCCGATACAGAGCCTGGCTGGGATCTTCTCTTGCCCTCAAAGGAAACATAATCATCACCGGGGCGCCCGCTCTGTCTTATTTATCGCCGTGGCAAGGTGCCGCATACCTTTTCGAACTCCCTTAGTGGAGAATCGAAGACTGAGTCTCGGCGGAACACTGGCTAGAACGACAAATCAGGCAGGGAGAAACGTCATGTCCGAGGGAAAAAGAAAGCAATCTTCAGTGAGAGCCGTGAAACCCTCCGAGCTTTCCCGGCCACTCCACCGCCATCTGAACAGCTATGCATTGGCAGCGTCAGCTGCGGGAGTCACGCTGCTTGCATGCTCTGTCCCGGCGGGTGCTGTACCCGTTTGTAAGAATCTCGCTGTCACGCTCCCAGGCACCGACACTTATTCTTTCAACCCGGCCAACCAGCGGTTTGCGCCGTTCAACATCGCGCACACGTTCAACAACATCTCGTCCCTCACTTCTAATTTCTGGAACCGTGGCTTCCTGACCCCTAATTCTGCCAGGGCAGCGGAGTTACTGGGAGCGAACGGCTTTCCCGCGGCACTAGCCTTCGGCGCGAGCATCGGCCCCGGAGGCAACTTCGGAAAAGGGCAGTCCTACGGCATGCTGTTTTCCTTTGGGCCACTCAACGGCGGCACCAGGAAACACCATCAGGGTAACTTCCAGTTTGGACAAATCAACTACTTCGGACTCCGGTTCTCGATATCAGGAAAAGCTCACTACGGTTGGGTTCGGATGAGGGTGACATTCGGTCAAGGGTTTGACGGAACCACGGCCATTATCCATATCCGCGGCTATGGCTATGAAACCTCGCCCAACACCGCCATCCGCGCCGGCCAATGTTCATCGGCAGTCACACTCAGCGCTTTTCCGATTTCGAGCGAGCCCAAAATCCCCAGCGTGGAGACCCATCAGAACAGTCCCATTGCCTCTGCCGCAAGACCAATCTCGAGGAATTCGTCATTCGCCTCCCTCGGATTGCTCGCCCTCGGAGCTTGCGGTCTGCACTTCTGGCGCAGAAAAGAAGAAGAGTCGAAGTAGGTGTTCGGCGCAGGGCTATCGCAAACGGAAGAAATGACATATCGTTTACATCGTTCCGCAACTTTTTTGGGCTCGCCAGAGTCCAATAACTACCGATGAATCTATGTGACCTTACTTATTCGCGAGCATTAACCCTTCCGGCAGGTAGAATGACTTCGTAATGAATACTCTTCCTCTTCCCATTGCAGCTTTTCTCGCCGGCCTGGTGTCATTCCTTTCGCCGTGCGTGCTGCCGCTGGTCCCCGGATACGTGTCACTGATCTCCGGAGTGGGAGTAGAACAACTCAAGACGCACGAATCCCAACTGCTACGTAAAGTCATGCTGAATTCCATCGCATTCATTCTGGGGTTCAGCGTGGTCTTCGTCACTCTGGGAGCGGTCGCGACCGAAGTCAGCCAGATGCTGTCGCGTTACCGGTCGATCCTCGCGCAGATCGCAGGCGTAGTCATTATTCTGTTCGGCCTGCACCTGACCGGAGTATTCAAAATCAAAGCTCTCTACACCGACGCCCGCCTGCACAACGTAAAAGGCAACAGCACCGCATGGGGCGCGTTTGTAATCGGCTTCGCCTTCGCTTTCGGATGGACGCCGTGCGTAGGGCCGGTGCTGACGGTCATACTAACGTTCGCCGCCGCTCAAGATTCGATCACAAAAGGAATCCTGCTGCTGGCGATCTACTCAATGGGACTGGCCGTACCATTCTTGCTGACTGCACTTTTACTCGAGCGCTTTCTCAAGTTCTACAGCCGCTTCCGCGCTCACATGCATGCCATCGAAGTAACCAGCGGCGCATTGCTCATCGCATTGGGCGTACTCTTAGTCATAGGGCGCTTCACTATTATTTCGAATTATTTATCGTTTTTGAATCGATTTGCGCTCTGATCGGAGTTTGTCGTGAAACGTGATCCGTTTGTCATCATCGCGGTCGCCGTCGTGGTTGCGCTGATGTTAGTGTTCGGCCTTAAACTAGCCCACCGCTCGCAAGCCTCGAGTTCCGCCCTGACCCAAAATGCCGCCGCCCCCGACTTCACGCTCGACTCCATCGATGGCAAACCCGTCCGCCTCTCTGACTTCCGCGGCAAACCCGTAGTCCTGAACTTCTGGGCAACCTGGTGTGGCCCCTGCAAAATCGAGATGCCCTGGTTCGTTGATTTTCAGAAACAGTACGGTCCCGCAGGCGTGCAATTCCTCGGCGTCGCCATGGACGACGCCAGCACTAAGGACATCGCCGACTTTGCCAGCAGCATGAAGGTGAATTACCCCATCCTCATTGGCAAGGAATCTGTCGGGGATGCCTACGGAGGCGTACAGTTTCTGCCGGAAACGTTTTATATTGATCGCAACGGAAAAGTTGTCGACAAGGCATTCGGTTTGAAAGGCCGCCGGGAGATCGAGGACGACATCAAGAAAATCGTCGGCCCGTCGGCCGTAGCCAACAAGTAACGCGGACACTCTTCTCCGCGGCCTTTGAATTTGTTTTGGGATCGTGGGTTTCTGATCTGCGCTGGGAAAGCGAAATAGTGACCGACTCCAACTCCAACACGAACCGCATCCTCAAGGCCGCCGTTCTTTTTTTGCTATCCGCAGCGCTCCCAGCACAAGATCTGCCAACAAGGAAAGCCCCATCGGTGACTCTGTCGCCAGCTCCCGTCACCACCGTGGTCCGCGGCAAAGCTACCAACGTGGCGCTGCAATTCCGCGTCGGATCCGGCTTCCATATCAACTCCAACAAGCCCGCCGCGGAATACCTGATTCCCACCACACTCAAACTTGACGTGCCTACTGATATCGTAGTCGGAAAAATCACCTACCCTGCGGGTGAGGAGATGAGCTTCGCCTTCGCGCCCGACGAAAAGCTCAGCGTCTATAGCGGAGAATTCAACCTCTTGGTCCAGGTGCGCCCGCTGGCCACCGTGCTACCCGGCAAGTACGAGATTCGCGGCCGCCTGAGATATCAGGCCTGCGACAAAGCGGCCTGCTTCCCCCCGAAACAATTGCCCGTAGACTTCGAAGTCAAAGTAATCAAATCCCCGGCTCCGCCAAAAAAGAATCCCGCACAAAGCCCGCACGCCCACACCTAGGAGTACGAAACCCTAAGACCACGAGGCTCTCACCTTCAGCGGACGGCACCAGTTTCACTACTCACTCAATACGTCGCCGAGAACCCGCTCAAAATCCCATTTGAATCCGTGTACGCGCCGACGATAACGTGATGGTCATTTATCCCGTACCCAAAAGTCCTGTCACCTTTCGGCACATGAAACTTGTAATACTTGCCGCCATGCCGCAGCGCCCCGCCATAAGTGTCGCCCGATCCCTCCCAGGAATATACAATGTCCCCCAGAGTGCTGATCGCAGCAGCGTCCGAGTTGGGCTCGCGTGGCACATTAATCGTCTTGTAGGTCTTGCCGTTGTAAAGCGACGATTCCGAACTAAAGCCAGAATCCAGCCACACCTCGGTCATCAATCCGGCATTGTTGATGCCTCCGCCAAGCGTAGCCTGCGCCCCCGGCACGTCCAGCGTGGTATAGTTTCCGCCCTTCAACAGAAACCCGTGCGAACCTTTCGAATCCCCGAAATTGCCGTTAACATCGCCATGGTCGTTGATCCCGAGCGCCTGCGACCCGGTCGAACCCGCCGGAGCGATGTCGCTAAACTTTCCCTTCACGTAAAGAAAGGCCTGCGCTGTGTGGCTCGAAGTCGTGTAATAACCCACGATCGCCCCCGCCTTGTTGATCGCGAAACAATAAGTATCTGTTCCGCTCGGATCGTCGATCGTCCTCACCTTTCCGCCAGCCAGCCTGAACCCATGCCGCACCCCGCCACTGTCGACGTACGATCCCACCATCGCTCCCGCATTGTTGACGCCAAAGATGGCCGTGCTTTGCGCCCCTTGAACTTTAATGGTTTTGAACTTGAAGCTAAGCTTCGGAGTCTCCGCAGCCGCAGCCACGGATAGCAGAACCAGCAATACAACGGTCCCCAGATTAAAGCGGTCAGCTCGCATGAAGTCTCCTCGCCAAGTATGTAACCCGCAAACCACGACACGCAGAATCAGTAAGTCGCTTTGAAGCCTTCCGCCGTTGCGCCACCATTGGTGTGATACACGCCCACCACCAACTTGTGATCATTGATGCCATCCCCATAAGTCCCGTTGGTCCCCTTGGGGTCGTCGAACTTGTAGACCTTTCCTGCGGTACGCAGCGCTCCATGAAACAGACCGGTCGAATCCGTCCAGGAATAAACCACATCGCCCGCCGAGTCGATGCCATGCGGATAGCTGCTCACCGCTCCCGGCACATTGATGGTTGTGTATTTCTTCCCGTTGTAAATGGCGCCATTAGTATTGCCGCTGGAATCGATCCATTGCACCGACACTAGGCCTTTACTATTAATTCCCCAAGCCAGGGTTGACGTTGCCTTGGGCACGTCCAGTTGTTTGTATTTCTTACCATTCCAAACGAAGCCATGACTGAAACCGCTGGTATCGACGAAGTAGCCACTGATATTTCCGTGGTCATTAATTCCGTAAGCTTCCGAGGTCGTCGCCCCAGACGGGCCGACGTCCGTGAACGTTCCCTTGTGATACAAAAACCCCTGTTCGGATCCGGTCGACTTCAAGTAAAACCCCACAACGTCGCCTGCCGTATTGACGCCCTCGCAGTTGGTGTTCGTGCCATTGGGATCGTCGAGCGTCTTCACCTTCCCACTCTTAAGCATGAAACCGTGATCTACACCGCCGCTATCGACGTACGCACCAACCATGACGCCGCCATTATTCGTCCCAAACACGCGCGTGTCCTGCGCTCCCTTCACCTCGATGGTCGTGAACTTGAACGCAAGCTTCGGCGCGTCCGCAATTGCGACGAAAACAAAGGTTAGAACCAGCGTCCCTACGAATAGAAACCTTGCGCAGTTTTTCATTGCCCGCTCCTTAGAGAAAGAAATCGTTTTGCCACCCACCTTCGCATGATCTCCGAAATAACGGATCACGCTTCGGCGTACGAAACTATATTTGAATCGAAGCCTCTGTCAATAGAGCCCATTGTCCCTAGCCGGAACTACCCAAGACAGACCGAAACCGATTCGGCCTCCCACTCAACCAGGGTTCTTCCGTATATGTTGGTTCCCGAGGCCGAAAAAAGGCTCGCTCGTCCCACAGGTTAATGTTCTTGAGTCGTACCCCTGAGGATGCCCCTCCTTTGTGTACCTTAGTGTCCTCTGTGGTCAAAAGCCTTTGACCTCCCGCAATGCCAACACACTTTCCCCAACAACATTCTCAAACCTGAGCAATTGTGAGCAGCCAAGCCTTCCCAACCAGATGTACGATCCATGCTCAAAGAAAAAAAGTCGCACCCGAAGGGGCTGGCTCTTTCGCCATCTTTAAAGGTGTCCGACCTATCTTCATCATTGAAACCTCGAACTTCTAGAAGGGAGACACAATTGAAACTGAATTTTCTCTACGCCGCGCTTCTGGCAACCGCGATGGTCGGCAGCAGCTCAGCCCAAGTTTCCGTGTACATCGGATCCGCACCGCCACCACTTCGCTACGAAACCCGTGGACCGATGCCGGGCCCGGGCTACGCCTGGGTCGAAGGATATTGGGCCCCCAATGGCCGCCACTACCATTGGGTCGGGGGACACTGGGACCGTCCGCCGTACGAAGGCGCCTACTGGAATCATGCGCACTATGATCATTACCAGCAAGGCTGGCAAATGCACGAAGGCCACTGGGACCACGAGGACCACGACAACGGCCACGGCCAAAATCACGGCCACGGCGACGACCACCACGAAGAAGGCCATGACCACTAACCGCTAAGCCATGTGTAGAGGACGGGCGTCCGCGCCCGTCCCCTACAAGCAAAACTGCGAAATCACCTCTGGAGAATGGACCCGAAGCTCACCGATTCCAGCTTCCTTTGTGTCCTCTGTGGTTAAAGCCTTTGACGGTGGTTAAAGCCTTTGACTGTGGTTAAAGCCTTTGACCCTCAGCGCCCATACTCCATAATTTCCCCGTCCACCGACACCGCCACATACTTGCGCGTCGCCAAATCACGAAACTGCACCACCTGATGCTTCTCCCGCGCCAACTTCCCCCAGCGGCTCGGCTTCGTCGGGTTCTGCTCAATCGCATCAAACACCCGCCCATTCAATTGGAACTCCACCATCCGCAACCGCCCACTCCCCACCCGCTTCACCCGCAGCTTCTGATCTTCCAGCACGACCGCCTCGCCATTCATCAACTGCGCGGCCACCGATTGCAACACCTTCTGCTCCGCGGTCACAAACATTGCGTCACTCACCGGCGCCGCGCCGCTTTTTCCCACCGGCGATTTTCGCCAGCGCCCGCGTATACTCCGCAACGGTTTCAGGAACCGATTCGCTATAAACAAACTGCCCCTCGCGCCGGCAAACAATCAACCCAGCTTCGCTAAGAATCTTGAGATGGTGGGACACGGTAGCCGGAGTCACCCCGCGCATGGAAACGATCTCCCCGCAGTTCATGTGATGGCTCGCCGCAATCGCCTCAAAGATCCGCAGACGAGTCTGGTCCGCCAACGCCTTCGATATTTTCTCAACCGCAGAACGATCCATAGCCCTACCCGAAGTGTAACCACAAATCGCCCCCACCGCCAGAAAGCCCCGCAATCCTGCGTTTGGGGTGGAGCAGCGCTTCAGCGCTGCATTAACAGCCCAACAAAGGAATCAGGCCCCGCAGGGTGCCGCACCTTCTACCCCCACCACCAGAAAGCCCCGCAATCCTGCGTTGGGGTGGAGCAGCGCTTCAGCGCTGCACTAACAGCTCAATAAAGGAATCAAGCCCCGCAGGGTGCCGCAACTCTCACCCCCACCGCCAGAAAGCACCCCAATACAGCGCTTTTGGGTGGAGCAGCATTTCAGCGCTGCATTAACAGCTCAACGAAGGAATCAGGCCCCGCAGGGTGCCACAAGTCCGGCCTCTAACAGCGGCTGAACAAACTGCAACCAATCACTTCGACAGTCATCTAAATGTCTAACAGCACCGAAGGAGACTCACATGAAGCGACTAGAGGGAAAGGTAGCCGTAGTGACCGGAGGCAACAGCGGCATTGGACTGGCAACAGCCAAGCGCTTTCAGGAAGAAGGCGCCAGAGTAGTCATCTCCGGACGAAGCCGTAAGACCCTGGACGAAGCCGTAAAAACCATCGGCAATGGCGTGGTTGCCGTGCAGGCCGACGTGGCCAAACTCACGGACGTAGACAAACTGTTCGCCGAGGTTTCGCGGAAGCTAGGCAAAATTGATGTGTTGTTTGTGAACGCGGGAATCGTGAACTTCGCGCCATTTGCCGAGACCTCCGAAAGCGCGTATGACGAGCAGTTTGACATCAACATCAAGGGCGCGTACTTCACCATCCAGAAAGCGCTGCCGTTACTGAACGACGGTGCCTCGATCATCCTGAATACCAGCGTGGCTGACAGCAAAGGTACCGCCGGTACCAGCGCGTACTCGGCAACCAAAGCGGCGCTACGTTCTTTGGCGCGAACCGTCGCCGCGGAACTGGCGGGTCGCAACATCCGCGTCAACACCGTGGCGCCGGGGCCGATTGTTACGCCGATCTTTGGCAGGACCGGGCTGCCACAGGAAGCGGTCGATGAATTCGCGAAGGACATTGTTTCGAAAGTTCCGTTGAAGCGCTTTGGACAACCCGAGGAAGTGGCTGCCGCGGTTGCGTTCCTGGCTTCGCAAGACGCATCCTACATCACCGGCGTGGAAATCAACGTCGACGGCGGCATGGGGCAAATCTGATTCGCCGAGAGCAGAAACCTAGAATAGGGGCGTGGGCCACGCACCTATGTAGGCAACTGCACGTTTAGGCTCGGCCGTCACGAACATTTGCCACTTCACTCAATGATTCCGGCCATTAGTACGATCGACGTGAAGCAAGTCAAGTCGTAATCTGGCCGCTCCAGCCCACAGTTTGCAACTCAGATTCTCCCTAATCTGAGTTCCGCGCATGAACTGGTCCGCACGTTCATAGTGAAGATCTCCCACTTCGCGGATCCAGCGCGGTACCAAGCCGCCGCGCAGGGACAAAATCGCCATCGCTGTCCCACGGAGTTACTACTCAGATTCGTGCCAATCCGAGCTCTGCGATCACACCGCAGCCGCGAAGCGGCGCAACGAGGTTGCGAAAAAACTCGATGTTGCATTTGATTTTGGGTGGCGCAGCGCTTTCAATGTGTGCGTGAGAACTAGAATTTCCACCAACGCAATGGAACAAAACTATGAGTCTGCAGGCGCGAAGCGGCGTAAGAATGCAGCCCATGGCGTAAGCCATGGGTAAAGTGGGAACGAGACAAGCCCAAGCGGGGCGAAAGAGGTTTCCTGAGCAAGATCAGCACGTAGGTCCGGACGCGCTCGTCCGGGCGGCCGAGCAAAGCTCGGCAGGTTAGCACGAGACGGCAGCTCCTGAGCAAGCCGCGACGAGCAAGACTAGCCCTTCCCCTTCAACATGCCCACCACCCGATCAAAATCCTCCAACGTCGCATACTCAATCTCAATCTTCCCCTTACCCTTGCGATCGCGAATCCGCACCCGCACTCCGAGTGTCCTTTCCAACTCCCCCTGCACGTGCCGCACATTCGGATCCACCCAACGCGCCGCCCCCGGCTGCTTCTCCTTCTGCAAAGGAACGTTGGTATTGAACACCAGGTCCTCGAGCTGCTCCACCGACAAATGCTTGCGCACCGCCTCATCCGCAATCTTCGGAATCATGTTCGGATCAAGCAGCGTCAGCAGCACTCGAGCCTCGCTGAATCCCAACCGCCCCTCCTGCAGATACTGCGTCACCGACGGCGGCAGACGCAAAAGCCGCATGTAGTTCGAAACCGACTCCCGCGAAATCCCCACCCTTTGCCCAATCTGTTCCTGCGTCAGCTTGAAATCCTGGCTCAGCTTCGAAAACGCAATCGCCTGCTCCATGCAATTCAGATCCTGCCGCTGCAGGTTCTCGACCACGGTCATCTCCGCTGCCTGCTGGTCGGAGACCTTGCGCACAATCGCCGGAATCGTCTCCCGGCCCGCGATCTTCGAAGCCCGGCAGCGCCGTTCCCCCAGAATCAGAACGTAGCGCCCCGCCGCCCCAGCCCGAACCGAAATCGGCTGGATCACGCCATTCGCCCGAATCGAGTCCGCTAATTCGTGCAGCGTAGTAGCGACAAAATCATCCGACGCCTGTTCTTCCTTGGTGAAATACCGCGTCTGATAAGGATTCTCATCAATCAGCTCCAGCGGAATTTCGACCACGGCCTCGCCCCGAGCCGCCTGCGCCTGAACTTCAGGCAAAACCACAGAACGCGATAAGGGTGGCCCACCCGGTTCCACCACCCGCGGCCCCGAAGGCAACAACGAATCCAACCCCCGCCCCAAAGCCCGCCGCTTCTCCACCACTTTCTCCGTACCAGCCACCGTAGTAGTCATTCGTTGTCATCCCCTATTCTGTGTCATCCTGAGTGTAGTGCGATCGTTCAAAGAACGATCCTACGAAGTCGAAGGACCCCGACACCGTCAGGCACCACGTCACCGCCGCAAGGCATTCTCACCATGTACCTGATTCCAGCCGACCCTGAGCAACGCTATAATACATCGATAATCATCGATCTAATATATTGATAGTCGTCAATTTGTTCCGCTCCTTGATCCAGCGCTTCCACCGGGGAGCATTCACCGCCTGCTTCTCCTCCCCCGCAACCGGAGGCTCGGCAGGCGTAGGCATCTCCTGCACTGGCATGCTGTGAGCGATGATCTCCTTAGCCAGCTGAATGTAACTCTCCGCCCCACGCGAGCGGCCATCATAGAGCAGCGCCGGCTTGCCATGACTCGGAGCCTCCGCCAGCCGCACGTTCCGAGGGATCGTCGCCTGGCAAAGCTTGTCCCCAAAGTATCGATTCAGCTCTGCAGTCACTTGCTGAGCCAGGTTGGTGCGATCATCAAACATGGTCAGCACCACGCCCTCAATCGAGAGTTCAGGATTCAACGACGCCCGAATGCGCTCAATGGTGTCGAGCAGTTCAGACACACCCTCAAGAGCAAAATACTCAGCCTGCATCGGAATCAAAATCGAATCCGCAGCCACCAGCGCATTCAGCGTAAGTAGATCAAGCGCGGGAGGGCAATCCAGAACGATGTAGCGGAAGCGTTCCCGCAAAGGCGCAAGCGCGTCCCGCAACCTAAACTCCCGGCGCTCTCCATCGATCAGTTCGAGGTTCGCCCCAATCATGTTCTTATGCGCCGGGATGATCCACAAGCGTTCGAGCTCAGTCTTGTGCACGGCCTCATGCGCAGTCGCTTCGCCCATGAGTAAATGATAGGTGCTGATTCGGTCAGGATTTTTGACGAGGCCAAGTCCACTCGTAGCGTTCGATTGCGGATCGCAATCGACGAGCAGCGTATCCAACTCCGCCGCTGCGATGGACGAGGCCAGATTGATGGCAGTCGTAGTCTTACCCACGCCGCCCTTCTGATTGGCAACCGCGATAACGCGTCCCATTTAGTTTTTAGAGAATCGGAGAGACGCTTGCAGAATAGGCCGAACCGTTGTGCATTTGCAATGACAGATTTCAGTGCAGAGAAGCCGCGAACCCATTTTGCTACAGCGTTAGCCAGTTACAGACAGATAGGACCAATCTTTCCACACGAGTGTTCCACGTGGAACATTTGGGGACTTGGGGTTGTCCCTCAGCAATCCCGATGAGGTGTTCCACGTGGAACATTCTGAAGCATAGGATGAAGTGTTCCACGTGGAACACTTTCACGATAAGGCAAGCAGGATGACAGGCCACACCCCTCGCACAGTGGCACGCGTTGGGGTCATGATTCGCGGACGCCGATGGTGAGGATACGGCTTGAGGACAAAGGGATTCGGAGTGGTGAGGTCCAGGCGAATCCTGGGGTTAGGTCTTTGGTGCGCGCGAGTTGGGCTTCGCTGATCAGGAGTGCGAGGCGGCCGCCGGGTGCAACCAGGGTGGCCGCGATTGGGAGGGTGGTGTCGAAGCGCTCGACTGCGCGGAGGGTTACTACTTCGCTGGGTGGATTGGGAAAGTCTTCGGCGCGTGCCGAAAATACATTGATGTCCGTCAATGTAAGATTACGGATGACTTCGCGGAGGAATGTTGCCTTCTTTTGGTTGGACTCGATCAGTGTCAGGTTGATGTTGGGATTCCAGATTTTAATGGGAAGGCCGGGGAAGCCTGCGCCTGAGCCGACGTCGATGAGGCTCGGAACCCAGCTTCGCCCGGATTGGACAGCCCCTTCGATTTCGCTCGGGGCAGATTCTGGCTGTCTCCACTTTGTCTTTGCGGGGAAGAGGTGGCGGGCGGCGAAGAGGGATTCGCCGAAGTGGCGGGTTACGATGTCTTCGGGTTGACGGATCGCTGTGAGATTGATGCGGGCGTTCCAGCGGAGCAGTAGATCGATGTATATCGATATACAATTTAATTGGTCTGGGGAAAGAACGGCGGATTCCTCGGCATGGTCAGCTTTGATTGAATCGGCACTCGGAGCTGCCAGGAACGGTTGCAGGAGTTCGGCGATGCGAGTGACGTCCATTCGAATTGAGATTGTAGATGGTGGGGAGGAAATCTTAAATCGCAGAGTGCGCGGAGGCTTGCAGAGAACGCTGAGAAACAAGGTTGATCGTCGCCGGGGATGATCGTGGATTGAGTTAGCCCTTTTTTGAATAGCGCGCGCGTCTTTGCAGAGATCCCTTCGGCAGGCTTGAGGCAGGCTCTTCGTTGGGAGTCCTCGGCCTTTGGCCGACGACTCCGCTGCCTAGGGATGACAGTCTTGGCTTGGGGTAACTTGGCGCATTTTGTCCGACCGGCACAGATGGAGATGTCCTTCGGGTATCTCAGCTCAGCGGGGAATGGCTGCTACACTCGCGAATTATGGCGGTCAGTATTGAGGAAACGCCCGCGGCTGGGGCGGATAAGGTTCATGCGCTGGTGCAGTTGCTGCGCAGCCGATCGTATGAGGAGATCCGGCAGCGGATGTATGACAATCCGCCGGGGAGTCCGTGGTGGTCGGCTTGCAAGATCGAGTTGGATATTCGCAATGGGGAGCAGATCGCGGCGGCGCTCTCGGCGACTTCGCATGTGCTGGAAAAACTGCGAGGCTCGACGCAGCACTTCGAGCAGTTGGCTGAGACTCTGCATGAGAGCACCAAGGAAGTCATCGATATGCTGGCGGGGACTAAAGAGGCTGGGCGGCGGTTGGAGATTGCGGTTTATGTGACCATCGGGATCACCCTGGTGCAGTTGTTTAATTTGATTTTTGAGGTGTTCCGCAAGCGATGAGGGCGGGTGGGCGCAGCGTTCATTGAGAGTCGGCCTATCTGGGTCAATAAGTGCAATGGCGATATTTCAACAGACGGCCCCTCGGGCGGCTGGTGGGCAGTCGCCGGAGGAGCCAGCTACGGCGTGATTCTAAACACGGTGTTAAAGGTCGTTCCGTAGAGATTTCCCACCCCATCGAAGATCAGGCCGCCATATGGATAGCTTCCCGGATTGCCTAGGAAAGTGTGCAGCACTGTCTCCGTCCATCCGCCCTTCGCGTTCGGTGCTAGCTTGAACACGACGCCAAGGCTGAAATAGTACTCGCCTCCGTACAACGTAGTACCGTACAAATTCCCCGATGCGTCGAAGATCAAACCGGCTTCGCTATTGCCTCCGTCGCTGCAGTTCGAACGGGAACAAAAGTTATGCAACACGCGCTCGGTCCAGCTCCCATCTGCGTTTGGTGTCAACTGGAAGACGACTCCTGCTTCATGAGCTCCGCCTTCGAAGGTAGTGCCGTAGAGGTTACCCGCTCCATCGAGAATTACTGCGGCATGTGGGCCCTGGCCGTCGTCGTGGCAAGGGAAGGTGCAGAAGTCATGCAGCACCTTCTCTGTCCAGCTTCCATCCTGATTCGGAGTTAGCTTGAACACGGTGCCACCGTTTTTACGACCACCGCCATTCGTCGTGCCGTACAAATTCCCGACCTGATCGAAGACCAGGGTGGCTTCAGGACCCCCGCCGTCGGCGCAGTTCGTGAGGGAGCAGAAGCTATACAGAACGCTCTGGCTCCAACTTCCATCCTGGTTTTCGGCCAGCTTGAAGACTGTACCGTTGTTATGGGCGCCGCCGCCGCCCGTCGTGCCATAGAGATTTCCTGTTTGGTCGAAGATCAGGCCGCCATAGGGTGTGTATCCGTCGGCGCAGTTCCTGAGTGAGCAAAAACGATGCAGAACGCTCTCGGTCCAGCTTCCATCCGGATTCGGGGTTAGCTTGAAGACGACGCCATGGTCATCAATGCCGCCGCCGTCCGCCGTGGTTCCGTAGAGGTTTCCAGCTTGGTCGAAAACCAGGCCAGCATATGGCCTTGCTCCGTCGCGGCAATCCCGGCGAGAGCAGAAGCGATACAGCACGCTCTCCGTCCAGCTTCCGTCCTGATTCGGCGTTAGTTTGAAGACAGTGCCGTCATTCTTCGCAGGCCAACCACCTACGAACGTCGTGCCGTACAGATTCCCAGCCCGGTCGAAGATCAGGCTGGCCAAAGGGCTCTTTCCATCTTTGGTGTGCGTGAACTTCGTTAGCGTCTTGTACTTGCTGGCCGCCCAAGCGCCCGGCACGACCACCAGAATTAATATCAAAGCGACGAGCAGAGCCGGACCCACGGCCCGCGAACTCTTAGCGTGTGACATAACTTTCTTCTCCTGGGAGACATGGACCCGAAAAGACGCTCAGGAATGCTTCATTGAGCGTCAACATTCTGTGGCTGTTGAAAAACTCACTCGCGAGAAATCCCCAGACATTTCATCGCGCTAGGATGCCCTATAAACCACGTTCTCGATTTTGGTGGACATTTTCTATCACTCGGTTAGGACGGTTTTTTCAAAAGAGGGGGTTTTTCAACAGCCACATTCTATGCCCCAAACGTCGCCGAGGGAAGGTAAGTGACGAAAACAGGCGATAGCACGTTTTGACAAATGGTCAATGAGTGCAATGGAGATGTTTCGACAGTTGTTGAACTGTGAGCTGCCCAGAACTATGGCGTCAGCTTATACACCGAGCCGTGGGACTTCACATTGTCACCCGCCGTCGTCCCATAAAGATTCCCCGCAGTATCAAGGGTCAGACCACCAACTGGAAAAATTCCGGGATGATCGGAAAATTCGTGAAGCACTCTTTCGTTCCATCCACCTTTCGAGTTTGGAACCAGCTTGAACGCGACTCCGCAACCGTTTATGGCGCAATTGAAATCTCCGCCTCCGAGCGTCGCACCATAAAGGTTCCCCTTTGTGTCCAGAGTAATGCCAGCATCGGGATTCTCTCCGCCCTTCTCGTTAAAGGTGATCAGTAGCGTCTCCCGCCAGCTGCCCTTCGATTTGCGAGTAAGTTTGAAGACTGTGCCACTCGCGGTCCCGCCGCTGGCCGTCGTGCCTAAGAGGTCGCCGTTCTTATCTAACGTCACGCTCGCATAGGGGTAAGCTCCGTCAGGATAGCCCGTGAAGGTGTGAAGTACCCTCTCCACCCAGCTTCTATTTCGTTCCGGCGTCAACTGGAACACCACGCCGCAACCGGCATTGCCGCAATTGGGGTCGCCGCCTTCTTCCGTGGTCCCGTAGAGATTCCCACTTTGATCAAAGGCGAGGGTAGCGGAGCTGTACCCTCCGTCGCGGCAGTTGTCGACGGAACAGAAGCTGTAAAGTAAGCTCTCAGTCCAATCTCCGGCTGAATTCTTTGCCAACTTGAAAACCACGCCTGCGCCTTTGTCGCCACCGCCGTCGGTGGTGCCGTAGAGGTTCCCTTTCGCGTCAAAAATCACGCCACCTATGGGATAACTTCCGTCCGCACCGCTGAAGCTGTATAAAACACTCTCAGTCCAATCTCCACTTCCGTTTGGCGTCAACTGAAAGACCTCGCCGCCACCGTAAGCGCCGCCGTAATCGGTGGTGCCGTACATATTTCCTTTCGCGTCAAGGATGAGGCTATCGTAAGGGTCACTTCCGTCGGCGCAGTTCGTAAGAGAGCAGAAGTTGTATAGGACGTGCTCGGTCCAGGTTCCACTTGAGTTCGGCGTCAGCTGAAAGACTGTGCCATTGTTATAAACGCCGCCCGAGACTGTCGTCCCATACATATTTCCGACTTGATCGAAGATCAGACCCCCAAAAGGTTGGCCTCCGTCTGTGGCGCCCGTGAACTTGTAGAGCGTCTGGTATTTATTTTTGGCCCATGCTGCCGAGGTCATCAGCAGAACGAGAATTGTGCAAAGCACCTCCAACTGCCTATGACGCCACATAATTTCTCCTCTTGACGGGGAGCGCCTGATTTGTCGTTAGAATTCTATGCTTCAAAACTGTCGCCAAAACATTGTCGAGTGATGTAACCAGGCCATAGCGCAAGTTTGCGCTGTCTCTTCGCCCCGAAAAGACAGGCGACTTTACGTCAACTACTAACGACTAAAAACGTTTCGCGCGTTCACTCGATGCCAGGCGTTGGCCATTTTTGCGTGGATTCATCACCGGAGGGATGCTGAAATGTTGATGACCAGTGACCGAGCACTTCGGTATAATTCGGCGCCAGAGTACGAAAAGGAGCCCTTATGGCGTACCTAAAACAACTCTCGTGGGGGATCGCCCTGTTGCTTGTCGGCTGCTCCAGCGAACTGGCAAGGGGAGCCGAACCCCCGTCCGACTTGTGCTCGCTCTTGCCCTCTGCGATGGTAAGCAAGACACTGAGATACGCTTACGATTCTCCGAAAAAAAGTGTTGCTCCACGGCCATTCCGAAATACCAATGAAGGAACCGATTGTAAGTATGGATCTGGGTCACGCCTCCTATTGTTCCGTGTGTACGTGGATCCGTCGCCATCGGAATCGGCTGACCTCTTCGCGAAGCTGAAGAGTTACCTTGGAGAGGGATCAACTACGGTGAGCGGCGTAGGAGACGAAGCTTATCTAGACAAGGATCATGGACTGCACGTCCGCAAAGGCAAAGTCCGTTATTTTCTGGATGGTGAGGGAACACCCAAACAGAAAACCGACCTCGCCGCTGGGATCGCAGGGCAACTCTGAGTCGGACGTGGCGCTCTTAGCGGTGGTGTAGGTCTTTTCCGGTTCGGATGATCCATCAACAGCCTTCGCGTATATTTTTGCAGGCGATCGCACATGTGCGTCTCTTTTGTACGCCTGGGCAGTGTTAATAAGTGTAATCGCGACCATCGCACTCAAAACCTGTTTGATCCCGTTCTACTTGGCTAGGGCGGCCAGGGTGTTTCTGAATAGGGCCTCGAAGGTTGGTTCTTTTTCATTCTTTGCTGCTGTGGCCAGGGCTCTTTCGGCGGCTGGGCGCTGGTAACCCAGATTTACTAATGCGGAGAGAACGTCTTCTTCGATTACTGACATGACTGGGGTGGCTGGGGTTTCTCCTATTTGGGTTGGCGGGAGTTTGTCGCGGAGTTCGAGGACCATGCGCTCGGCGGTTTTTTTGCCGATGCCGGGAATGCGGGTGAGGCGGGCGATGTCGTTGGCGCGGATTGCTCCTACCATTTCGTCGGCAGGCATGCCGCTTAGGATCGTGATCGCTAGCTTTGGTCCTATGCCGCTTACCGTGATCAGTTTTTCGAACAGTTTTTTCTCCGCTGGTTTTAGGAATCCGTAGAGGGCGATTTGATCTTCGCGGACGTGGGTGTGGATGTGCAGGGCGACTTCGCTGCCTGGGCTGGGTAAGTCCGAAAATGTTGGGATCGTGATGGTGACGTCGTAGCCGACGCCGCCGGTTTCGAGTATGGCTTGATTGGGGTGCTTGGCGAGAAGTCGTCCGCGGAGATGGGCAATCATGCTGTGACATTGTAGCTCTATGCGGATTGCGGTTGAGTTCCAAATCTTTCGCCCCGCTGGGGCTGGTTCGTTTCATGCTTTTTCCCCACCGCTCTTTCGCCGTGGGCTGCACTCTTTCGCCGCTTCGCGGCTCGTCAGCGAGACTTGCTCACAGCGAGGGAGATGCAGATTCCTCGCTTCGCTCGGGATACCAGCAAAAACAAAGTGTTGGTTCTAATTGGCGGCCGCACGGGCGTGGACGCTCGCGCCTACATCTAGAAGAGGGAGCTTTGTTTGCGGTTTGGGGTGATTTTGAAATGGTCGTAGGCTAGTTGGGTGGCGACTCTGCCTCGGGGAGTGCGGTTCAGGAAACCTATCTGGATGAGGAATGGTTCGTAGATTTCTTCGATGGCGTCGGGTTCTTCTGCTAGAGCGGCTGCCAGCGTGTTCAGGCCGACCGGGCCTCCTTGATATTTCTCGATAATAATTAGAAGTAGTTTGCGGTCGACTTCGTCGAAGCCGTAGCGATCTACTTCGAGCATCTGCAAGGCGGCTTGGGCTGTGGGTAAGTCGATCTTCCCGGCACTTCTTACCTGGGCGTAGTCGCGGACGCGGCGGAGCAGGCGATTGGCAATTCTGGGTGTGCCGCGGGAACGGCTGGCGATTTCCAGGGCTCCGGGCTTGTCAATTTCTACGCCTAGGATTTCGGCCGAGCGTTCGACGATGATGCGGAGATCTTCGTGACTGTAAAACTCGAGGCGCAGCACGATGCCGAATCGCGATCGCAGCGGAGACGAGAGCAGGCCAGCTCGGGTGGTGGCGCCGATGAAAGTGAACGGTTGCACGTCCATGGTGTGAGTGCGGGCGGCGGGGCCTTGGCCGATGATGATGTCGAGCTTGTAATCTTCTAGCGCGGAGTAAAGGAGTTCTTCTAGCGTGGGTTGGAGGCGGTGGACTTCGTCGATGAATAGTACTTGCTTGTTCCGGACATTGGTCAGGATTGCCGTCAGGTCTCCTTTGATTTGAAGCGTGGGGCCTGAGGTTTGCTGAAAAGGTACGGCGAGTTCGTTGGCGATGATGGTCGCTAGCGTTGTTTTGCCCAGGCCTGGTGGACCGTAGAGCAGAACGTGGTCGAGAGCTTCGCCGCGCGAACGGGTGGCTTCGATGGCAACGGCTAGATTTTCTTTGACTTTGGATTGTCCGATGAACTCGGCTAGACGCTGCGGGCGGAGCTTTAGTTCAAACGAAGAGTCGTCCTCGACCGGGGCGGCTGAGACTATGCGCTCGCGGTCTTGCGGAATCTTGGGGGCGTTCTTCAGGGTGGCCACTGCGCAGATGGTACCAGTTCTCGCTTGTCGAGCACCAGATCGTTATCTTCGCCTTTAGGTGCGAATCTCGCGAAGTTGCTCGATCAAGGCTTCGCCTTCTGGCCACTGGCCGTAACCAGAGGTAGCATTGATGTGTCCGGCTCTGGCAATCTTGATGAGGCGGCTTCCCCAACAGCGTGCAAAAAACTCGGCCCGCTCCGGAGTTAAGTATGGATCGTCGGCGCTGGCCACGACCACAGAACGAAACGGCAACTTCTGGAGCGGTATGGGATTGAATCCGCTTGATCCGGGAGGGTAGGTTGGCGCTTCCACATCGCTGGGAGCTACCAGGAAGGCGGCGGCCACTCGGCCTTGGCAGTCAGCATGTTTCGCCGCGTAATGAGCGATGGTGGCGCAGGCTAAGCTGTGGCCGGCGAGTACAACCGGGCCGTTTCCGATGCTGCAGATGGAGGCGTGGAGCGTTTGGACCCAGTCTGTACAGTGAGGCGTCTCCCAGTCTGTTTGTTCAACCCGATGGTATTCGGGATGCTTGCGTTGCCAAAGGCTCTGCCAGTGCTCGGGGCCGGAGTTGAAAAGTCCGGGAAGGAGTAACACGGAGGCGAGGGTCTTCATCGAGTTATGCCAGGGGCGCATGAAAACCATGCTGAGCATGGTCGCAACGCGACGCTACGCGCTTTAGCCGCCGCCGTCTATTGCTCGGGATACCAGTTCAACACCCTTACCTCGATGCCAGTGCCTTCCAAAGCTTTTTGAAATACCGTGAGATCCGATCCGCGGTAGTGATACGGGATGACGATCTTGGGATGGAAGGCTTTGACCGCATCGGCGGCTTCGTCCGGTGGCATGGTGTAAGGCAGGTTCATGCACACGAACGCCACGTCGATGTTCTTGAGGGCGCGCATCTCGGGGACACCTTCGGTGTCACCTGAGAAGTAGAAACGCTTTCCGCCGTAGGTGAGCACGTAGCCATTGCCGCGTCCCTTGTCGTGATAGAGCTTTCCCGGCTCCGGGCCGCGCTTCAGGTTGTATGCCGGGATGGCCTCGATGGTCCAGGCCTGCCAGGTTTTCGTTTCCCCATTGGCAATGGGTTTAGCGGTGATTACGGTTTGGACCACGGTAGGCGGCGCCAGAATGTCAGTGCCCGGCTTCACGATTTCCTTGACCGAATCGGGATCCATGTGGTCACCGTGAATGTCAGTGATCAGGATCAGGTCCGCTTTCGGAAGACTGGAGAACTTCACGGGCTTAGCCGGATCGAGGTAAATGGTCTTTCCTCCGGCCTCAATCAGAGTGCTGGCGTGAGTGAGTGGAGTGATCTTGACCGGGCCGGCTGAGCTCGGAAAGGTTTGCGTCTCAGTCGCTGAATATCCAATCGCCGACATGGTGAAAAATAAGCAGATAAGAATCGGGATTCGTTTCACGTTTAACTCCGCGAGCGTTATCGAATAGCTGGGCTACTCTTCTTCTTCTTTTACATCACCGCGCGCCGCTTTCGCTTTCTCGATAATCTTTTCCTGCAGTAAGCCCGGGACGGCGTCGTAGTGGTGCATTTCCATGTTGAAGCTGCCTCGGCCCTGAGTCATCGAGGTTAGATCGACGCCGTAGGTCAGCATTTCGGACATGGGGACTTCGGCCTTGACCACCGTGTTGCCGCCTTTGTTGTCCATGCCCTGGATGCGACCGCGGCGGCTGTTGAGGTCGCCCATGATGCTGCCGGCGAACTCGTCTGGGACTGTAATCTCGGCGGACATTACCGGCTCCAGCAGCGTGGGCTTGGCCTGCTCCATGGCTTTTTTGAAGGCGATGCGGCCCGCCATTTGGAAGGACATGTCGTTGGAATCTACATCGTGATACGAGCCATCGTAGAGGATCACGCGGAAGTCGACCACGGGAAATCCGGCCAGATAGCCGCGCGATGCTGCGTCTTTAATTCCTTTTTCGATGGCAGGAATGTAGTTCTTGGGGATTGCGCCGCCGAAGATGTCGTTGACAAACTCGAACTCGCCGCCTCGGGGTAGCGGCTCCATTTTGATTTTGCAATCGCCGTACTGGCCGTGTCCGCCGGTTTGCTTTTTGTGGCGGCCTTGCACGTCGGCTTTGCCACGGATGGTTTCGCGGTAGGGGACCTTTGGCGCTTTCAGGATTACTTCTGTGTGGTAACGCTTCTTCATCTTCGAGACTACGACTTCGATGTGTTGCTGTCCGGTTCCGGCGATGAGGAATTCTTTGGTCTGGGGGTCGCGGAAGAAGCGCAGCATGGCATCTTCTTCCATGAGCTTGTGGATGCCAGGGCCCAGCTTGTCTTCGTCGGCGCGGCTCTTGGGTTCGATGGCGAAAGTTATGGCCGGCTCGGGTAGATGCACTTTTGGATATTGAATCGGTGCGCTCTTGTCACCTAACGTGTCTCCAGTTAACGTGTCTTTCAGTTTGGATACGGTTCCGATGTCTCCGGCGTGTAACTCGGTTACCGGCACCGCGGTTTTGCCTTGCATAATGGAAATATGCGCGAGCTTTTCGGCCGAACCACGGGAGAAGTTCTGCACCGTGGCATCGTTCTTTAAAACGCCCGAAAATACTTTGAAGTAAGAGATTCGGCCGGCGAAGGCGTCTGAAATTGTTTTGAAGATGTAGAGCGAGACTGGCTCTGCGTCGGTCTCGTGACGCTTGGGTGGTTCGCCATTTCCTGAGGATGCGGCTTCTCCCTGGACCCATTCATGCTCGGAGGGTGCAGGCGTGTAGTCGACGATGAAGTCCATCACCCGGTCGGCGCCGACGTTGCCCAAGCCGGAGCCGAAGATCACTGGAAAGATTTTGTCTTCGCGAATGGCGTTGTGCAACGCGGGAATCAGGTCTTCGACCGGGATGGTTCCTTTTTCGAAGAATTCCTCCATCAGCTTGTCGTCGCCTTCGGCGATCAGTTCGACCAGCTTTTCGTGGGCTTCCTGAGCCTGGGCTTTCAGGTCGGCGGGAATTTCGGTTTCCTTGCCCTTGCCGTTTCCGCCTAGTTCATAGGTGTAGGCTTTCATTTGAACCAGGTCGACTACGCCATTGAAATTCTTTTCTTTGCCGATGGGTAGCTCTAGAGGAATGACCGCGCGGCCGAATGCGTTGGTCAGGGATTCGAGAACGCGTTCAGCGTCGGCGCGCTCGCGATCCATGCGGCTGGCTACGATGAGCCTCGGGGTTTTGAATTCTTCGCAGTAGTTCCAGACCCGCTGGGTTACGACTTCGACTCCGGCCACGCCGTCCACGACGACGACTGCGGCGTCGACTACCGGCAGCACCATTTTGGCTTCGTGGACGAACATGTTGAAGCCGGGGGTGTCGACGATGTTGATTTTGGTTTTGCCCCACTCGACGTACGCGAGACCAGCGGAGATCGACATCTTGCGGGCGATTTCTTCGTCGTCCCAGTCGGTGGTGGCGGAACCGTCGTCGACGCGGCCCAGGCGCGGGGTTGCGCCGGAAGTGTAAAGCATGGCCGATACCAGAGAGGTCTTTCCCGCATGGCCGTGGCCCACAACGGCTACGTTGCGGATGTTTGCGCCTTCGTAAACTTTCACGGAATTACTCCTTCAAATAATTGCGTGGGACGGCCCGCAGGCGGCTGTCCGGTCGAGCCCGTTAGTCTCTTGGTCTGCGAATCTTTGACTACGGCGGGCCCATAAAGAAAATTAGAGGATAGTCTATAGGCCAACGTCAAGCAGCCTGCCCAAAACCTAGGATGCTAACACGCCTGCGCCGGGCCTCTCAACCTGACATCAGGTGTACCGGTTTTCTGGCGTGACCGTGTATCATCGAATCGCCATGCTGGGCGGACGCACCAACGAGCAGTGGATCGCGCAATATGCGGGCAGCCATCAGCATCCCGTGAACCGGGTGTGCCACACCCTGGGGATACCGTTAATTCTGATTTCACTCGTCCTGTTCCTCGCAAGCTTTTTCATTCACAGGTTGTGGCTTTATGCGCTTGGGCTTTTTGTTGTGGGATGGACGCTTCAATTTATCGGACACGCGTTTGAGGGCAAAGAGCCTGAGTTCTTTCACGACTGGCGTTTCCTTTTTGTCGGCGTGCGGTGGTGGTGGTCCAAGCTTCATGGCAAGGCGTGAGCTTCGTCGGCTGGTTTCTGCAACCTTCCTCATCCTTCAACCATCAAGGAAGATGAAAAGTTTCCTCAGTTCGCTCGATTCACCGACTTCGGATTGCTTACGCTCAGGCTGATAGGGCGTTACTCTCTTTCTCGGAGTTGTGGAATTGGTGGGAGGGTTGGGGGTGGCTTTCGGTGTGCCCACACAGCCGGCTGCGCGCGGACTGATCCTGGTTGGGCTGGGCGCCATCGAGAAGAAAATTTTCGTTTGGCATACCGGTTTCTGGGGAGAGAAACTTACGGCTGGCACTGATTTGATATTTGTCGTGATGAATCTGGTTATACCTTCACCGACGGCGGCCGCTGGGTGTTGATCAAGTAGCGGGAATGTCTTGCATCATCTCGGCTCCGAGGCGATAGGACTCACCAGAAATTTTGACAATTTCGTGACCGCTGTTTTCGTGTAGGGTTGTAAACTGTTTTCCCGGACTGAAGCCGGTTTTTTGTCGAACCGTCGAAGCAGGATTTGAAGCTCATGCATCGTGCTACTGCCAGATCGTTGCTGGTTCTTCTGCTGGTGGGCGTGTTCGCCCCCGTGGCTTTGGCGATCTCGGCTGCGCCGCCGCACGCGTGTTGTGTGCGGAAGCCGATGCATGGCCGTTCTTCCCACGATGCTCAGTTCCAGGCGCCTCCTGGATGTTGTCAACATGACTGTTGCCGAACCTCGACCGTTTCTCAGTCCGCACATTTAAGTTCGTCAGCAAGCGGTCGAGTTAGGCCCGCGTCCGCAATTCTGCAATCTGGCCGACGATCGACTCCTCTTTCTATCGACGTCAACGATGCCCACTCCGGTCGCGCCCCCCCGCAGTTCTCCATCTCCTAGCTGCTGAAAACTCGGCAGTATTTCGTCCTCAGGGGCTAAAGCGCTTTCTTAAAAGCTTAGCGGTCACGAGCAAACTCGTCCCTTTTCAGCGTTTTGCGACTGGAGGAAACTCACGGCTCCTGATTTTCAGCACTCAGCAGGACGACTCAACTCGTGTTCTTCCGAACGCAATGTTTTTCGGAGAGCTTTTCGCTCCGCTGATGCTTTGGGAATTGGTCGCGCTTTAACAGGTGCTTGGAGAACTTATGCGCTCTACACGTATTTTCTATGCCGGTGGCTTGGTTCTGCTCGCTGTCACCGTCAGTGCCACGATCTTCGGTTCGGTGCGGGGTATTATTCATGATCCGCAGCACCGTCCGATTCAGGGTGCGATGGTGATGCTGAAGGCGAAATCGTCCGAGTGGTCGAAGAGCGCCAATACCGATGCTAATGGCAACTTCGAGTTCAACGGCGTGCCGCTTGGCGACTATTCGATCACGGTGGCTAATCCTGGCTTTGTGCAGGCTGCGCAGGCGGTGACGGTTGAGTCCGGCACCGAGCCCGTCGTCCATATGCAGTTGCGGGTCGCGGTTTCCAATGAGACAGTCAACGTCTCCGCTCAGCCTGCAGTGGCGCCGACCGACTCGGTTACGCCCACGACCACCGTAAGCCGTGAAAACATCCAGCGCACTCCTGGCGCCGATCGCACCAATAGCCTCGCCATGATTACGGATTACGTTCCGGGCGCTTATTTCACCCATGATCAGCTGCATATTCGCGGAGGCCACCAGACTAGCTGGCTGATCGATGGCGTTCCCGTCCCCAACACCAATATCGCTTCTAACCTGGGCGCGCAGTTTGATCCCAAGGATATCGACTACATGGAAGTGCAGCGGGGCAGCTACAGTGCGGCATTCGGGGATCGGACTTATGGAGTATTTAATATTGCTCCTCGCACCGGATTCGAACGGAATAATGAAGCCGAGCTGATTCTCAGCGCGGGCAACTTCTATCAGACGAACGATCAGTTCAATTTTGGCAGCCACACCGAGCGCTTCGCCTACTACGCCAGCGTGAATGCGAATCGCAGCAATCTCGGGATTCAGACGCCCGTGCCGCAGGTAGTTCACGATGCCGAAAATGGTTATGGAGGATTCGGATCGCTGATCTTCAATGTCGATCCCTCGAACCAACTGCGCCTCGTGACTTCTTTGCGCAAGGACTACTATCAAATTCCGTACGATCCCAATCCGAATGATATTGAGAATGCTCCCATCGCTGCCAACGGATTTGTGGCGCAGTATCCCAGCATTGGCCTTCGCGATGCTGATCGTGAATCCGATGCTATCGTGAATTTCTCCTGGGTTCACACTTTCAATTCGCGAGTCCTGCTGACGGTCTCGCCTTTTTTTCATTACAACCGTGCCGATTATGCAAGCTCGCCGCAAGATTTTCCTGTGGCCACGACCCAGAACCGCAGCTCAACCTACGGCGGGGGACAGGTGAGTTTCGCGGCGAATGTGGCGAAGAACAATCTGCAAGCAGGGTTGTACAGCTTTTACCAGCAGGACAACGAGGTTTTTGGTGCGGTCTTCAACGACGGCAGTGGGGAGCCTTTTACGGATGTTCAACATCCGTCCGGCAATCTGGAAGCTTTCTTTATCGATGACAAATTCAAACCATTTTCCTGGCTGACACTGACTGCCGGAATGCGGCCGACGCATTTTTCGGGAGGCGTCACAGAAACTGCAATCAGCCCGCGTTTTGGAGCGTCTGTCGTGATCCCGCGCCTGCATTGGGTCTGCCGCGCCTTTTATGGACACTATTACCAGGCGCCACCTCTGATTACGGCTTCGGGTCCGCTGATTAATTTCGCTCAAGCCAGCAACCTTGGGTTCATCCCTCTACATGGGGAGCGCGATGAAGAGCATCAATTTGGCGTCACCATTCCTTATCGTGGGTGGACTCTCGACGCCGACAATTTCCGGACCAACGTCGTGAATTTTTTCGACCACAATAATATCGGGGAATCTAATCTGTTTTTCCCGATCACTATTGGCCAAGCTGTGATTCGCGGGTGGGAACTTACGCTGCGTTCGCCGCGGATTGCGCATCGGGGTCAGATTCACTTGGCATATTCCAATCAAATCGCGGAGGCCGGTGGGGCCATCACTGGTGGCTTAACTAATTTCTCATTGCCTGCGGGCTTATCTCCGCTTGACCATGACCAGCGCAACACTTTGAACGTGGGAGGGGATGTCAGTCTTCCCTGGCGCAGCTATGCCTCGACCAACGTCTATTATGGTTCCGGTTTCACCAACGCATTTCCGGGCCAGCCATATCCGGGCAATTATCTGCCCCAACACACAACCTTTGATCTCTCGCTGGGCAAAGATTTCGGGGAGCGGTATTCGGTTTCGCTGAACGCCTTGAATGTCGCGAACCGCCGCGTGGAACTTGATAACAGCGTGACTTTCGGCGGGTTTCACTGGAACAATCCGCGGGAGATTTACGCCGAGTTTCGCTATCGCTTTCATTATTGATATCTAAGGAGAAAAAACAATGGGCCATCCATTCAACAGGCAATTCTTTACTATTGTTATTTCAGTTGGCTTGAGCGTTTTTGCTGCTTGCGGGCCATCCCATAGCGCTAAGCCGTCGGCTGGCAAAGATGAAAATCAAGTGACGACTCAGGCGAAAGACACAACTGCGAAGCGGTACAACTTGACTGGGAGGGTCGTGTCCATCGACAAATCAACCCGCTCGATCAATGTTGATGGCGACGAAATTCCGGGCTTTATGGCTGCGATGACGATGCCTTACCAGGTGAAGGATGCTGGCGTACTGGAGAAGTTATCGCCTGGGGACCAGATCAAAGCGGAGATCGTAATGGGAAACGATGGGGCCTATCTAGAGAATATCGCGCCCGCACAAAAGGAGCCTCCGGCGAAACCCACGAAGTGAGAGACGTTGCATAGCAACGTCTCTACAGCGGTTTTATGGCAAAGTCTTTAACTTCGCCAGCAACTCCTCGTTGTCTGGGGTGCGGTCTAGCGGGTATACCTTGGCGAATACGATCTTGCCGTTTTTGTCCACTATGAATACTGCCCTCTCGCTGATGCCGGGGAGTGGCGGCCCTTCCCGCATGATGCCGAATGCTTGCGTCGCTGCGGCATGGGGATAGAAATCCGAACACATCGGGAAATGCATCGTCCCGATCTCATGCTTCTGCCATGCGAGATGGCTATAAATCGAATCTGTGCTTATGTCCAGGACCTGGGCATTGAGCGCGGCGAACTTCTCGCGATCCGAGTCGAACGCCGGCAGTTGTTCCCCTCAAGTCGGGGTCCAGTTCAGCGGATGAAATGCCACTACGACATGTTTCTTCCCGCGAAAATCGCTGAGCTTGATCTTTACCCGATGCTCACCTTCGACTGCTGGCAGTTCAAAATCCGGTGCCAGATCGCCAACTTTCAATGCCATGTACTCGCTCCTCGTCGATTTGTGCTTTTAGCATTATGTAGCAGGTTGGGACCAAGCGCCACTTCTCGGGTCGCCGTAGAATTAACAGTCGTTTAACAATCGTGTGCCGACTCGGGCACTAATATCTCGCCATGCTCCAACCGTCTCTTGTCATCGAAGATATCCCTGGCCCCAAGGATGGACAACGCATCCTGCGTCTTAGTGGGCCGCTCGTCATGTCGACGTTATTCGACTTTCAAGCCAAAGTACGCGCGAATAATTCGCGCACTCTCGTCATCGACTTTACGAGCGTCCCCTACGTGGATTCCGCCGGCATCGGCGCGCTGGTGGGCGCCTACGTTACGCACCAGAAAGATGGGTACAGCCTCTATCTGGTTGGCGTTAGCGATCGGATACACCATGCCCTTCAGGTCACTCGCGTGGAGCAATTCTTCCGCTTCTTCAGCACCATGACCGAGGTTGAGAACGTCGCCTAGTCCAGCCCTGGCGCGGATTTGAGGACGAGATTCGCTCGGGGCGTCCGGACGGGGCGTCGAGGGCTACGTGTTTGTTGGTGATTCCTTTCTTGTGTTTGACTGACTGGCGCTTGCAACCTAAGATGGCGCTTCTGTAGATTTTTTCTTATTGTCGAACCATGATCGGGCAAACCATCTCGCATTACCGCGTCACTGGCCGCTTAGGCAGCGGGGGGATGGGTGTGGTTTACGAAGCCCAGGATCTTACTCTCGGCCGGCGTGTAGCCCTGAAGTTCCTTCCCCCTGAACTCGCTCGCGACGCTTCTGCTTTGGACCGCTTCCTGTTGGAGGCTCGCGCCGCGTCAGCACTGAATCATCCCAACATCTGCACCATTTACGCGGTAGAAAATGACGGCGACCAGTCTTTTATTTCGATGGAACTGATCGAGGGTCAGGGTCTCGACACCAAATTGCACAGCGGACCCTTGCCCGTCGACCGCCTGCTGGATGTGAGCATTCAACTGGCGGATGCGCTCGACGCCGCGCACAGTAAGGGGATTGTGCATCGCGACATCAAGCCAGCCAATATCTTTCTCACTCCTCGGGGTCAAGTGAAGGTGCTGGACTTCGGCCTCGCCAAGCTCACTGGTGCGGCCGGAAAGGGTATTGAAGCCGTTGACGTCACGCGGGACGGTCTGCGCACGGCCAGCCTTACCAGCCCCGGCAGCACGGTTGGAACCGTTGCTTTCATGTCGCCGGAGCAGGCTCGCGGTGAACCACTTGACGCACGCACCGACCTTTTTTCTTTAGGTACCGTGATTTATCAGATGGCTACGGGACATCTGCCTTTTCCCGGCAACACCTCGGCTGTCATTTTCAACGCTATTTTAGAACGCGATCCCATTCCTGCAGTGCAGCTCAATCCCCAAGTGACACCTCGGTTGCAGGAGTTGATCGACAAACTGCTGGAGAAGGACCGCGACCTGCGTTACCAATCTGCAGCCGATTTGCGCGGGGATCTTAGAAGGCTTAAGCGCGACACGGAATCGGGACGCAAGATTTCGCAGCCTATTTCTGCGTCGTCAGTCGCGGTTCCGACAGTTGCGTCTTCGGTGCGTTCTTCGAGCGGCTCGGCCGTGGTTGCGGCTGCCCGAGAGCACAAGTTGGGAGCCGGCTTTATTACGCTGGTTGCCGTCGCGCTGATCGCCGCTGCGGGTTATGGCATTTATGCGCTTTTCAATCGCAGTCGTCCGAGTCCTTTCGAGAATATCTCCATCACAAAAGTTACGGAAACCGGGAAGGCCGCGCTGGTGGCGATTTCTCCCGACGGCAAATACATTCTGAATGTTGTGCGGGATGCTGGGAAGGAAAGCCTGTGGCTGCGCAACCTTCCGACCAACAGCGATACCCAGGTGATCCCGCCGGCGGAGGTAGAGTACGCGCACTTGCGCTTTTCTCCCGACGGCAACTATCTCTATTTCGCGCGCAGCGAGCCGGGTAGCGAAGAGTTGAAGTACCTCTATCGCGCTCCAGTGCTTGGGGGCACGCCGCAGAAGCTGGTCACTGATATTGATTCCAACATTACTTTCTCGCCGGATGGACGGCAGATCGCCTACTTTCGTTTCAACAATCCAGAGCCTGGGAAAGAGCGGCTTCTGGTTCTTCCGGTAGACGGTGGCGAAGAGAAGGTGCTGGACAACCGTCCTGTCAGCGGCGGATTGCAGGATCCCGCATGGTCTCCCGACGGCAAGATGATCGTCTGTATGGTGCTTCAACCAGGGGATGCATTCAGCGGGCTGACGGCGCTCGATATTGCCAGCGGTAAGCAGCGATTGTTCTTCACTTCGGCGTCTGACATCGTACAGCGTCCCATCTGGATGCCGGATGCGAGTGGTCTGCTTGCCCAGTCCAGCCTGGGCCACCGGCAAATTGTTTTCGTTTCTTATCCGGACGGAAAATTTCACAACGTAACCCGAGACACTAATAGTTACTCGGAACCTAGCGTGGCCGCCGACGGGCGCACGCTGGTCAGCGTTTTGAGCCAGCCGCGCTATGGACTTTTTACGATGCCGGCGGGATCTTTGAACCTGGGGCAAGCCCGACAGGTCACTTCAGGTGCGCCCATCTCCAGTTTCAGTTGGACGCGAGATGGTCAGTTGGTTATGGCGTCAGACAGAGATTCAGGTCTGGCTTTGCTCAATCCTGATTCAGGCAGCAAGACCATGCTGTTTGTGCAGACCGGGGCTCAGACCAACGGTGCTTCTGCCTGCGCCGATGGACGCTACGTGGTATTCAGTGGGGTGTTCAGCAAGGGAAACAAGGCGATGAACATCTGGCGTACAGACGCATCCGGAGGGAACCTGAAGCGGCTTTCCGAAGGCATGGTGGACCAAAATCCCGTGTGCACGCCGGATGGGCGCTGGGTGCTCTATCAAGACGTGGTTCATGGCGGGCGGATGATGAAAGTGCCGATCGACGGCGGGAAATCCGAAGCAATCTCGGAAGACCTGACAGCGGCTTTCGATATCTCTCCCGACTCGAAGACTATCGCTAATGCTTCTTTTGCGCATCTTGACGACCACACTGAGAGGCTCGCGCTGCTCTCGCTGGATTCCAGTCAAGTCCTGAAGACGATGGCTTTCGAACGTCCGCGCAACGGCCCTATCCGTTTCTCGCGCGACGCCAAGGCTGTCATTTACCCATTCGGTCATGCGGGGGTGGACGACCTCTGGTGGCAACCGCTCGATGGCTCTCCGGGAAAACAAATCACGGACTTCAAGTCAGAACATATTATTGATTTTCACTGGTCGTTCGACGGCGGCAGGTTTGGGGTGATTCGGGGACACACGGATTCTGACGTAGTGCTCATTCGTGATTCACAACCTTAGCCGACCGGAGCAAATTGCGACTCGGAGCTATTTAATGCCCTAACAAATCCGATATCGTCAGGAAGTTGGAAGAAAGTCTCAACAAAAACTAAGGGCGGCCTGGGTGGGCCGCCCGTCTTCAAGATTTGTAAGTGGTTTATACCGGCTTTACATTTTCGGCTTGCCACCCCTTGGGGCCCTTGACCACGTCGAACTGAACTTGTTGGCCCTCCTGCAGACTGCGGAATCCGCCCGCTTGAATTGCGGAGAAGTGTACAAACACGTCCTCGCCACTCTGGCGGCTGATAAAACCATAGCCCTTGGCGTCGTTAAACCACTTTACTGTTCCTGTTTCCATGGTGTTGCTCGATTCCTTTTTGTTAGATATGCGCTGAGTCCATCGCAGAACTTCTTCAGGCAGGTCACGCTTTTGTCGCGGGAGTTGCTGAAAACTGCAAAGTCAAACGCAGCAGGATTGTACCTCAGATATTCGTAAGATTGGGGAACTATTTCAGTCGGCGTGGTATAAATTATTGATTATCAATGGGTTGTGCAAGACTCTTCGAATGCGCGTTTTCGACGCTAGAAACTTTCCTGAGTTCGCTGCATCATGGAGGGATGCGTCTTCGCCGTTTTGCAATTCTGCTTCTGCTCTCATCCCTCGCTTTCGCTGACATTGTCAACGACGTTCGCACTGCGCTGGCGCAGAGGAATTTCGCTGCCGCTGATTCTCAACTCAAAACCTATCGGGCTCAACACGGCGTCGATCCGGAATATCTCGAAGCTCTCTCCTGGACGGCACGGGAAGCTTTGGATGCGAATCAACTCGATCAGGCTGACGCCGCGGCCAAACAGACCGAGACGCTTGCCCGGGAGTTACTAAGAAAACGATCCTTCGACGCCGAGCCGCATCTGCCGATCGCTTTGGGCGCTGCTCTCGAAGTTCAGGCGCAGGTGCTGGCTGCTCACGGCTTAAATGCCCAAGCTTCCGCCTTGCTGCGGCACGCTCTGGTCTCCTATGGAAATACTTCGATCAGTCCGCGCTTACACAAGAATCTGAACTTGCTCAGCCTTACCAGCCAACCCGCGCCTGCGCTCACCACTTCGGAGTATCTCGGCACACGCCCGGTTCCATTGAGTCAGCTAAAAGGCTCTCCCGTGCTTCTATTTTTCTGGGCTCACTGGTGCGGGGACTGCAAATACGAGGGGCCGATTATTTCCCGGCTCAGTGCTGAGTTCGCGCCGAAGGGCCTGACGATTGTTGCTCCCACGCAGCTCTATGGGTACGCCGCTAAGGGAGAGGATGCAAAGCCCAAAGATGAGATCGCCTACATCGGACAAGTCTGGGCGCATTACTATCCGGGGCTACAGAGCGTTCCGGTTCCGATCAGCAAAGCCAACTTCACCAACTACGGGGCCAGTACCACGCCGACCTTGGTCCTGGTCGACCGCAAAAGCCGCGTAGCGTTGTACCATCCGGGGCTCATGCAGTATGAAGAGCTGCGCAGCGCCATTGAGAAGTCATTGTCCAACTAAAGATTAAGCCCCGTCCCTACCGAAGCCGCATCTTTTCACGTGGTCAAGACGGCCGTCCTGCGCCCTGATCCAAATCCTGCCGAGCTTCGCCCGGCCCCCACGGACGAGGGCGTCTGGGCTAAGTGTTTGCAGTTGCTACTCACAGTTCTTGCCACATCCGCGAAACACGTATAAGACGCCGAAGTCCACGGCTGCACTCGCGTGACGAGAAGGGTTCGGATCGTTCGAGCCGACGTACCAATAAACTCCAACCCGTTCGCGGAAATAGAATTTCTTTCTCAAATGCATTCGGACGTCGAACAAAGGTCCAATCAGATTGTCGGAACTGGCGGGTATAAGGAGCTGCGTATTCAAGCGAAACCAGTCCTTCTCAAACATGGCTCCGAGACTAGGCCAAACGGACCGCTTGTCGTACTTGGATGTGAACAAATCGCTGAAATGAACCCCGCCTCCGAAACGCCAATGAGGCGTTGCCCTCACCAGTACTACTCCGTGGGCGCGAACGGTGGTGCCATTGTTGAGACCGTTCGGGTTTGCCGTATCGGCGCCAGCTTCCGCTTCCAAGAATGTGGGTCGAAACTCGCCCCAATCGACGCCAACATCGCCGTTGTAATAGGGCGACTGAAAACCCAGGCCGTTGACGCCGAGTCCAGCACCCGCGTACGGCGCCATCTGAGCGTGACCAATAGTGCTCAAAAAGAGAAGCGTCGCAAGAATCTTTGGAAGCGCTCTCATTCTAATTTAGTTGTTAAGGTCTTAACGCCCTCGGCTGGAAGGCCGATCTGCGCCAGTGATTCAATTCTCCGGTCTTTGGCAAGTGTACCTATTCGAGACATCGCCGCTATTTACCAATCCAGAACGTTGTGAACGCGCTGGTGCCGATGAGTCAAAGCTCAGGCTGAATGGCATTGGCGCTAAATGAAGGCGTTGCTCAAGTCTCCGGTCACCTTGCTGCCGTCGCGCGGCGGTGCTGGTGGCCCATATTTCCTACCATGGGCGGCATCGTTCCCTCCGGGCGGGTTGCCAGGCGTGTGGTGGTCGAACCGGTGGTTGATCGAGGCCAGGGTGGGAAGGTTGAATACTCTCTCAATCAGCTTCAACACCGAACCGTGATCGTAAATCGTAGGATCCAGATGTCCTCGCTTGGCTAGAGGCGAGATCACCAGCATCGGCACGCGGATCCCGGGACCATAGGCGTCTATGACTGGTGGCGCGACGTGATCGAAAAAGCCGCCGCCTTCGTCATAGGTCAGCAGGAAGACGGTGTTGCTCCACAGTGGTGAATTCATCACTGCGTCGATTAGCTGCATCTGCAGATTCATGCCCGTCTGGATATTTGAATGTGGATGCTCGTCGTAGGGGGAGGCCGTTGATATGAAGGAAACGTCCGGCAGCGTGCCATTCTTGCAATCACTGAAGAACTGCGCCTGAGTTTGGTTCAGCTCACGATTGCCGTTCCACTTCTGGAATAGCGCTATCTTGGTGTAGTCGTTCGGGCAGTGGCAATTGTAGTTCTTGAAGGAGATTCCATTCTGCTGCATCAGATCGGCAATGCAGGGATAGTTCAGCCGCCCCTTTCCTATGTTGTTCGTGGTGCAGCCGCCGCAAGTACCAGCGTAGAGGACCAAGCGATTCGGAGAGGTGCAACTAAGAACTCCGCAGAAGTAATTGACACACAAAGTGAATTGGGGCAAGAGCGAATAGTATCCGGGCAGATCATGCTGCAGGTAATAGCCCAGAGGATTCTTTCCATCAGCCTTATAAAAGCCATCCATTTTGCCGTGATCCCACGCAGTATGGGTGGCAGCCCAGCTGTGCAACGGGTCCGGAGGGCCGAGCGTCTTGAAATGGTAAGGCTTGATGTGGTCTTTCCATCCGGGCGGTACGCCATAGTTTTTGATACCCGAATAGAAACCGTAATAATGGTCGAGAGAATGGTTCTCCTGACACGAGACGATAATATGTCGAATGCTGGAAGTCGAGTCTTGCGCGGTCTCCTCGGCCTTGGCCTGCTCTGCGGAACCGGTTAGCAGAGGCGCAGCCAAACCGGCCATTCCCGCCATGCCAATGGTCTGCAAAAAGCGCCTGCGGGATAAATGGGACTGCCAGCCCTCGAATTCCTTTTTGCTCACCGGTCACCCCTTTTGGTTGGGTCTTCTCAACTTTGATTGAAATCAGCGACAGCACCCGACGGCGGACACGTTCGACTCGCCGAACCTCAACAGTGATCGGTTGGGGCATAAATCCTGTGAGTTTATGGTCGAGTGAACGTTTTTTTACTTCAAGCAAAGGTGGTTGTCAACGGAATCTCGCACAAAAGCGAAATGAGAAGTGCCGGTTGGTCCATAACAGTCATCGGTCGCGGCACGACCAAGTACCCTGAAAAGAGACGATTTACTTTCCAATGCAGAATGTGCTGAAGATGAGGTTGAGAATGTCGTCGCTAGTCGTGGCTCCTGTGATTTCATCGAGCGGCCGCAGGGCATTGTAGAGATCGAGCAGGAGCATTTCGTGCGGCACTTGGTTCTCGACTGCTATCTTTGCGGCGGCCAGTGCTGTGATTGATTCGCGGACCCGTTCTTGATGGCGGAGGTTGGTGAGGAATCCGGTTTCGGCCTGAGCTCCTGCGTCTCCACCCACATGCCGGAGAATCTCATTTCGTAGAGTGGGAATTCCTTCTCCGGTAGTTGCGGAAGTTCGCACGCGCGCCAGGACATTGTTGCCATCTGCGGAGCTTTGCCCGGCGGGACAGCCGAGGGTGGGTGTCCCCACGTGAGCTATTAGGTCGCACTTGTTTTCAACCACAATCGCTGCTCGGGCCCCTGCCTGACTCAGCAATTGTTGATCTTCATCGGCGAGCGCTTGCGACGAATCCAATACGACGAGGACGAGGTCCGCGTCAGCGAGAGCTTCCATGGATTTCCGGATGCCGATGTTCTCGGCTTCGTCGAGGGCGCGGCGAATGCCGGCCGTGTCGACGAGTTTGACTGGGATACCCCCGATGGCGACGGTCTCGGTGACCAGGTCACGAGTGGTGCCGGGCGTAGCGGTTACGATGGCGCGCTCGCGTTCGACCAAACAATTAAATAGACTCGATTTGCCGACGTTCGGCCGTCCCACAATGGCCAGCGTCAGACCTTCGTGGACAATCTTTCCGTAAGAGAACGAGGCGGCGAGTTCTTCAAGCGGTCTGCGCACTGCGGCGATGCGCTGAAGAATTTGAGCTGCGGGAAGAACCGAGATGTCATCTTCGGCGAAGTCGATTCCAGCTTCGAGGGTTGCGATTAGCTCGACAAGTTTTTGTTTAATCGGCTGCAGGCGGTGCGAGAGGGCGCCTTCGAGTTGCTGCGCTGCAATTTTGGCCTGATAGAGAGTTCTTGAGTCGATGAGATCACGAACCGCTTCGGCCTGAGTGAGGTCGATTCGTCCGTTGAGGAAAGCGCGCATGGTGAATTCGCCGGGCTCGGCAAGGCGCGCGCCGCGTGCCAGGGCGAGTTCGACGATGTGATGCAGGACCACGGGCGATCCGTGCGCTGAGATTTCTACGATGTCGTCGGTGGTGTAGGAGTGAGGCTTGGCGAAGTAAGTGACGACAACTTCGTCGATGCGGTTGGAAACTGCCGAGCTGCGCTCGGCCGGACAGCCGAGGGCCGCTGTCCCCACGCGTTTGTCGGGTTCGATTAGCTCTCCGAATACGGAGCGTCCAGGATCAAGATCGTGTTTTAACCGCAACATTGGTAGTGCAATTGTCTTTGCGTCGGGGCCAGCGAGACGGAGCACGCCAATGCCGCCGCGTCCGGGAGGAGTGGCGATGGCAACGATGGTGTCGTCCAGGTTCACCGGAAGATTGTAGCGACAAAAGCAGGGCTTACGGGAGACTCCGCGGCGCCGGTCTGTTTGCGGGCTTGTAATTCTTGGGGTAGACGACCAGGCAACGACGGCCGCCTTCTCCCTGACTCTCGGTGTGCAGGTCGGCGTGATCGCGCAGCGCGAGATGCACGATGCGGCGTTCGCGCGAAGACATAGGCGCGAATTCGTAAGGCATGTTCGTCCGGCGGACTTTTTCCGCAGCCACATTCGCGGCGAGTCGAAGCTCCTCGAGCCGCAGCGCTCGCTGATTCATGCAGTCGAAGCTGATCTTCTCATGCTCGTTGCCGGGTAGACGGAGCATCTCGATAGCCAGCGTTTCGATGGCGCGCAGGAGTTCCCCGCCTCGCTCCAAAACCAAAGTGGAATCGGGTCCAGAGAGCTCGACCAGAATTTCTGGCCGTTCCCAATCCCGTTCTTCTGGAAGTGGCGGATCCACGGTGATGCGGTATTTGAGATGAAGACCGCCATGGGTGACGATGACGCGCAGAAGCGCGTCGATTTTCTTCGCGGCTGCAATTTTGTCAGGGATGGGCATGAGCTAACTCTCAGCTTTCAGCTCTCGCTTTCAGCACGACCGCGCAGCTGAGAGCTGATAGCTGGCGGCTACAAGCTTCACTTCTCTTTCTTCCTGGCTCTCTTCGCCGCCATCTCGCGCATTTCGCGGCCCAGGCTGGTGCGGTTCATGACCAACTGTTGCGCGATGGCGATGAAGTTTCCTTCGGCCCAGTAAAGGCACAAGCCGGAGGCAAAATTCCAACTGAGAAATCCCATCATCACCGGCATCATTACATTCATCAGTTTCTGCTGCGACGGATCCATTCCAGCTTGCGGCGTCATGCGCTGCATGAACAGCATAGTAATGAAGATTCCGATGGGCAGTATATGCCAGGGATCGGCCGACGACAGATCGTGGATCCACAACCAGGGGGCGTGGCGAAGGTCAAGCGCCGAGCCAAGCATGCTGTAGTAGGCGAAGAGGAATGGCATTTGGATGACCAGCGGCAGACAGCCTCCGACCGGGCTGACGCCCTCTTTTTTCATTAGCTCGCCGATTTCCGTGTTCATTTCCTGCCGGCGGGGGTCGCGCATCCCATACTTCTTGTATTTTTCCTTGATCGAGTTCATCTGCGGCTGAATCTTCTGCATCTTCAGCGCCGATTTCATGCTGGAGATGCGCAGCGGCATCAGCGCCAGGTTGATGATCAGAGTCTGCAGGCAAATAGCCCAGCCCCAGTTATGAATGAAGTCGTAGGTCCAGCGCAGCCAAAGGAAAAGCGGGCGAGCAATCACGCCAAAGAAACCAAAGTTGATAAGCGAGCGCAAGTCCGGGTCGGCGCCGACGATGGTGGGCACGGGGACGGATTCCAGCGTCTTCAGCGCCTTCGGTCCAACAAACATCCGCGCATTCGTCGCTCCGGTCGGGTTGCCAACAGCTGCTCCCAACACTTCCGTGGGAGCTGTATCCTGGGGGTTCGGATTTTTCGGATTCTTGGGAACATTGAGCGGGCTGCGCAGCGTGACCAAAGCGGAGTTCTGCGAATCATCAGGAAGAAAAACCGCAGCGAAATACTGATCCGTCACTCCCGCCCAGTTAAATGGTATGCGGAGGGTGCTGCCGCCGCTGATCTTCTTGATAGCCAGTCGTTCGGTAGTGCCATTGTACTGATACTGAATCTGGCTGGCGGCGTAAGAGGCGAGAGAAGACTCATCTCCGAAGCCAGCGGGCCAGGCAGGGTACGCCGGGACTTGAATCCCCTTGGACACGACTGAGGTTTCGACGTGCACTACGTAGGTGTGGTCGAAAGTGAAACTCTTCCGGACCGCGACTTCGCCGTCAGCGTATTCAAATGTGATAGTGGCTGGAGCCTGCACCCTGACCGAGCCAAGGTGCGTGACAGTCCCCGCCGCACCGGATGCCGTCATGTAAAGCGCGGAATTCAGCTTGTTGCGCTGAGTCTCATCGTAAGTCCACAGGGAAAGCGGGTAACCGTACTTTTCTGCAGCGAGATGGTTGAGCAGATCGAGCGGTTGTTCCTTATCGTCGGTAAATTTCTTCAGAATCCAGGACTTGACCTGGGCGCCGCGGTTAGTAAAGGTGATGCGGTATAGATCGTTCTCAACTACGGTTTCCGATTCGGAAGTCGCTTGCTTGGTGGCGCTCGCATTGAGCACCGGAGTTGCTGGTTGGGCCGCCTGGGCTTGGTTGACGGAGGCGGTCGGCGGCGCTGATTGAGGCTGGTTCTGAGTTTGCCGTGCAGGCGCTGTCGACGACTGGGGAAGGTACTTCTTGAGTATCGGTTGGAATAAGACGATGACCAGAAAGGTCAGCGCGAAGACGAGGAGCAACCGGCGCTCCATGCCTGGTTCTTGCTGAGGATTTTGGAATTCTGCCAAATTTACTTTCTCAATGACTGCAAAGCTTGGTTTCGCGACGACGATGAACCGCCGCGCTTGAAGGTGTTTTTGTTTTGACCACGGGATCGAGTCCGCCCTTCACCAAGGGATGGCATCGCAGCACTCGCCACATTGCCATCATGCTGCCCCGCGCTACTCCGTAGCGATCTACCGCTTCCATAGCGTACTCGGAGCAAGACGGCAAGTACCGGCACGCCGGCAAGAAGAGCGGCGATAAAGCCCACTTGTATCCGCGGAGCGAAAGCAACACGGCGGTTTTGGGAATCTCAGTCATCAGTTTTCGATTCCGCGGTCACTCGTTTCCCATCCCTCTTCGGTCCGCTGTCATTCGAGAAGTGAAAGCGACGCAGCAATCCAGGTTTTCCCCGACCACGCCAAGAACCCAGATCCCTCGCTTTCCTCGGGATGACGACAAGTTGAACTTACCTGGTCTGTTTCGTCACTGACTTTTGGATTACCGCAAAAGCTCCGGCGATCTCATTTTCCAATTCGACAAATTCAAGTTTGAGCAGGGACTTTTTAGGATTGATAACCACATCCGCCGGAAGACAAGCTTCCGGCCAACGCAAACGAACCGACTCGCGCAATCGGCGCTTCATCCGATTGCGCTCGACCGCCCCGCCCAGCACCTTCCCGACGGTGAAGCCGATGCGCAGCCCCTCGCCTCGCTCCCGCCGCAGGTAAAACACGGTCATGTGAGCGGCAAAGTGGCGGCGGCCTTTTTTGTATACCCGCTCGAAGTCGCTGTGCCGGAGCAGGCGCATGCTGCCTGTGAACCTAGCCCGTCTCTCCGGGCCAGACAAGTTGACACCGTTCGGAGCGAAACCGCTCACACAATTCACAATTCAAACTCAGGTTGCGGAATTGCCGTCAATTCCGGAAAAGGAAATGCGCTACTCACGGAAGCCGGGCTTCACCGACACCCGCTTGCGTCCCTTGGCGCGCCGGCGCGAGATCACCGCTTGGCCGCTCTTGGTTTTCATCCGGGTGCGAAATCCGTGCGTCTTCGAGCGGTGACGTCGGTTAGGTTGGAATGTGCGCTTGGGCATGAAACTTAGCTGCTCCTGATTCAGTTAGTCGGTGCAATAATGGCTAAAGGGCGAATGAGAAGTATAAATGAGCCAGGGCAGACGGGCAAACTGGCGTCGGCGAAACCGATGGGTCGGAGCATCAATTCGCAAGCAAAAGTTACTTCTCGCGCGATTAGTGAAGGATTGCAATTCTCCAGTTGCTGCACCATGCCCGCGGCAGTTACAAAGTCGCCACTTGACAGACTTTTTTTTTCGCGTTTTGAATTGTAGAACTGAAAGAAAATCTTTGTCGAAGTTTTCCGCGAGACAATTTTTTTGTGCTAGTATGCGGACCGTTCCTGCTCATTGAAAATTTCTTCTCGCTGCAGCGAAACCGTCCCGCCGGGCGGAGCTTGCTGCGCTGGAAAATGAGCGCTTTCTTACGGCAATCATCAATTTCGGACCGCTCCCTGTGAGCGGCGGCATCATCTAAGAATTTCTTATGTCGGTTTCAAGTCCAACTCTTGCTCCCAATCCGTGGTTGCGAATCCTTGACGCACTGGAAAAAAAGATCAACCGGCATTCCTACGACACCTGGTTGAAGCCCACCCGCTACAGTCATTCCAGTGGAGGTACGCTTTTCGTCTGGGTGCCTAAAGCTGAGTTCTGTCAGGTGGGCGACAAATACGCCGACCTGATTCAGGAGGCGCTCGACAATCTCGGCCTCGAGTATCAGGAGGTGAAGTTCGTTCCTCCGGGAGACGACCCGGCTGCGACACCCGTCCGCCACGACGGCGGCCTTTCTGCCTACTCTGCGCCTGCCACTCATCCATCGCAAGCACGCTTCGATTGGGACGGAGCGGCACAACTCAATCCGCGGTACACCTTCGACGCATTCGTCATTGGCAGCGGAAATCAGTTTGCGCATGCGGCCTGTCAGGCCGTTGCGGAACGTCCATCGAAGGCTTACAACCCGCTCTTTCTCTACGGCGGCGTCGGTATGGGCAAGACCCACCTCATGCAGGCCATCGGCCATGAGGTGAGCAAACGGCAACCGCAACTGGCCATCTGCTACGTATCCAGCGAGAAGTTCACCAACGAAATGATCAACTCGCTGCGCTACGACAAGATGACTAGCTTCCGCGACAAGTTCCGCAACGTCGACGTGCTGCTGGTGGACGATATCCAGTTCCTGGCTCAAAAGGAGCGCACTCAAGAAGAGTTCTTTCATACCTTCAACGCGCTGCACGAGTCGATGAAGCAGATCGTGATTGCCAGCGATCGCTCGCCAAAAGAGTTAGCCGAGATCGAAGACCGGCTACGCAGCCGTTTCGAGTGGGGCTTGATCGCCGACATTCAGCCGCCCGATTTGGAGACTAAGGTGGCGATCCTGCAGAAAAAATCGGAGCAGGAGAAAGTCACTCTCCCTACCGACGTTGCCCTGTATATCGCGTCCAACATTCGTTCTAACGTCCGCGAGTTGGAAGGAGCGCTCATCCGCCTGGTGGCACACTCTTCACTCATCGGGGCCGAGATCACCCTCCCCTACACCCAGCAGGTCCTCAAGAATTTTATCGATTCTCAGGCCCGGAAGGTCACGATTGAGTCCATTCAGAAATCCGTAGCGGAGCAGTTTGGACTACGGTTGGTAGAAATCAAGGCGAAGAATAACTCGCGCGCGATTGTTTACCCCCGGCAGATCGCCATGTACCTGGCCAAGCATTTGACCGAGGCGTCCCTGCCAGAGATCGGACGCCAGTTCGGGGGCAAGCACCATACGACCGTATTGCACTCGGTCGAGAAGATCGACGGCGTGCGGAAGACGGACAAGGATCTGAACCGGTTGCTCAATAAGCTGACCGAGCAGTTGGGTGGATGAACAGGGGTTAGGCCGGAATCCCACTTTTTTCTTCCTACCTCCTGTTACTGCTGTTTTTGTTTTGATATAAGGGATGTATTCAAGTAGCGCCACTTGGCCGGGGGACTTCAGGTTATGCCGGTAGAAGCAATAGCAACCGCGGCGGGAACAACCACCATGGAAATTACGGTCAGCAAGTTTGAACTCCTGCGAGAGCTCACGGCGACCCAGGGCGTGGTCGAACGCAAGACCACCATTCCTATCCTGTCGAATTATTTATTTGAAGCTGCTGGCGATAAGCTTTCGCTCACCGCCACTGATCTGGATCTTAGCCTGCGGACGTCGTGCGTGGCCAAGGTAAAGAAGGAAGGCGCTTGCACAATTCCAGCGCGCAAGCTGCACGACTACGTGAAGCTGCTGCCCGACGCGGACATCACGATCAAGCTGCTGGAAAATCATTGGGTCAGCATTCGATGCGGCCGCTCGAATACGAAAATGGTCGGCATGGCGCGCTCGAACTTCCCCAGCCTGCCCACGTTCCCAACCGCTGGGGTGGTGAAAATCCCATCGCAAGTGCTGCGGTCTATGATTGCAAAGACCGGCTTCGCCATTGCCAGCGAAGAATCGCGCTACACGCTCAACGGCGCATTGATGGTGCTGAAACCGGAATCGATAACCATGGTTGCGACCGACGGACACCGCCTGGCGCACATCGAACGCAGCACCGAGAAGTTTGAAGGGGTCTCCGGCGAGATGAAAACCCTTGTGCCCAAGAAAGCAATGGACGAGCTGAAGTCTTTGCTCGATTCGACCGACGCCGAGGCGATTGAGTTCGCGAAAGACGAGTCCACACTATTTTTCCGCATCGGTCAGCGGCTATTGACTTCGCGGCAACTCACCGGCCAGTTCCCCAACTTTGAAGCAGTACTGCCGAAGGATAACAACAAGAGCATCGCCGTTCACGGGGACGATTTGAGCGCGGCGATCTCTCGTGTCGCCCAGTTCGCCGACGAGCGTTCGCGAGCGGTAAAGATGCGTCTGGAAAAAGGCGAGCTGAAACTCTCGGCGTCCTCAACCGAAACCGGGGAGTCCGAAGACTCGCTCGAAATCGACTACAACGGCGACATGATCCAAATCGGCTTCAACGCGCAATATCTTCTGGACTTCCTCAAAGCAACCGGTAGCGGCGAAGTGAAACTGGAATTCAAGGATTCTCAGTCCGCTGGACAGATGCGCCCCGCCGAAGGCGAAGACTACAAGTACCGCTACATCGTGATGCCAATGAGAATCTGACGATGGAGGGAGGGCGTCTTCGCCCCGTCCCCGCCAGGCTGTGTGCAATTTAGTCTGCTGCGGGTTCCAACCAAGTTCATTCAACCGATTCGGTGACAGTTCTGCTTTTGGGACAGGGGTGGATCCCGGTCCTCCACGCACTGCAATGCTTGACGACGGCGGTCGCCCGCCGTAAAGTGGTCGCCACCTACTTAGGAGGACCCATGCTCAGCGGATTCAAGCAGTTCATTCTTCGAGGCAACGTAATCGACATGGCGGTTGGCGTGGTGATCGGCGCGGCATTTGCCTCGGTGGTATCGGCTTTCACCAAGGATCTACTCACCCCGCTGATCGCCGCCATTGTCGGCAAGCCCGATTTTTCCGCCATCAAGTTCACCATCAATGGCAGCATGTTCGCCATCGGTGACTTCATCAATGCTGGAGTCTCCTTTCTGCTGGTTGCCGCCGCCGTGTATTTCTTCGTCGTGACCCCGGTAAATCTCCTGGTCGCGCGCATGCGCAAAGCCCCAGCGCCCGCCGATCCCACCACGAAAAAGTGCCCCGAGTGCCTGAGCGAGATTCCGATCGACGCCCGTCGCTGTGCGTATTGCTCTCAGCCGGTAACAGCCGGCAGAGCAGCCTGACCGGTTTTCGGAGAAATCGGAGAGTCGGACGTCTGCAGTACGGCGAAGGCGTCTCCGAGTGGGCCGAATTCGCGCAAAGAGTCAACGCAAAACGCGTCATGCTGCAGGACATTGCCGTGCGCAAAGGTGTGCGCTTCCTAGGGTGGAAAAGATCCGGAGGATTGTGGCGGGCCGTACGGTTACGAGGAACTGCTGGAAATTGTGTTCGACCCAAAACACCCGGAATATCAGGAACGGCGGGAGTGGTTGGGCGAGGGCTTTGACCCGGAACTATTTAATGTGGAGATCGTAACCGCAGACTCAGGCGCCTGAAGCTTGGAAGAGAAGTCGCATAATTTACTGTTCATTCGGGCGGAGCCTGTAACATAACAGGAATGAGATGCCGTGGCTACATGGCCTCCTGCCTCTTTGCCGTCGCCCTCTTGAACCCCGCCGGTCGGGCTCAACAACCGTCGACGCAACCCCCCGTTCAAAGCAAGTCGTCCGGGAAGGCAAGCTCCACGATTCTTGATGCCGGCACGATTTCTGGCGAAGCATACCGTAACACCTCTTTCGGATTCACTTGCAAAATCCCCTTCGGGTGGGTGGATCGCACCAACGAAATGAGCCGAGACTCGAACGGCGATTCGAAGGTGGCCAAACAATCAATCCTGCTTCTGGCTGTGTTTGAGCATCCCCCTGAAGCGACCGGCGACTCGGTGAACTCCGCGATCGTAGTAGCAGCGGAACCCACGTCTTCGTACCCAGAGCTGCAAAACGCCGGACAGTATTTCGGCCCACTTACCGCACTAACCAAGTCCAAAGGCTTTCGCGTTGTCAACGAACCTTACGACTTCCCCGTAGGAGCCACGCCACTGGTGCGCGGCGACTTCGCGAAGACCTTGGGCAATCTGACCATGCACCAGAGCACTCTGGTGATGATGGCGAAGAGTTACGTGCTCTCATTTACGTTTATTAGCGGGAGAGAGGACGAACTGGATGAACTTGTGGAAGGCCTAAACTTTGCCAGGAAAGAAGCCCCCGCTGCGCATAAATGAGTTAGCGGCGGATAGCGTGCGTGGAAGAGGTTCCTCCCCGCCGAAACGCCTCCTTAAGTGACACAAGAATCACGGTTTACCGGCTCGATTCCGGGTCGAAGAGTGGGCAGGACTGTGGTATAATTTCTTATAAATCCTGTTGCCGTAAGTGTTAATAATTTCAGTCATTTGACCTCATTTCTCGGGCACAGGAAATGCGCGCCGGCCAGAGCTCAAATCTGGCGTTTCCACCGGAGCTGAATGGCGACAAAAGAAATCGATACTACAGCAATCATCGACACCAAGAATCGGGCCGGCGGGCCGAACCCGATCAACGGCAATGGCGACTACACGGCCGATTCCATCAAAGTGCTGGGCGGCATGGAAGCCGTTCGCAAGCGCCCGGCGATGTACATCGGCTCGACGGGTGAGATTGGCCTTCACCATCTGGTCTACGAAGTCGTAGACAATTCGGTGGACGAGGCGCTTGCGGGATACGCCGACAAGATCGAAGTCGCGATTCACCTTGATAATTCCATCACCGTAGTAGACAACGGCCGCGGCATTCCTGTCGACTCGATGGACATCGATGGAGAGAAAGTTCCGGCCGCGCAAGTGGTCATGACCACGCTGCACGCTGGTGGCAAGTTCGATGCATCCTCCTATAAAGTTTCCGGTGGACTGCACGGTGTTGGCGTTTCCTGCGTGAACGCGCTGAGTGAAGAGCTTAATCTCGAAATCTGGCGTGATGGCTTCACCTGGGAGCAGACCTATTCGAAGGGCGAGCCAACCAGCAAGCTGAAAAAAGCGGGCGCGACCAAGAAGCGCGGAACCAAGGTTCACTTCCTGCCTGACAAGAGCATTCTCACCGTAACCGAATATAACTTCGATACGCTGGCCCAGCGCTTGCGCGAACTTGCATTCCTGAACAAGGGACTGCTGATCACGCTCACGGATGAACGCACCACGGATCCGAAAACGGGCGAGCCCAAGACGGTCGAGTTCAAATACAACGGTGGCATCGCGGAATTTATCAAGCACCTCAATCGCGGCAAACAGGTGCTGCACGACAAGCCGATCTACATGGAGGCCGAACGCGACGGCGTAGCGATGGAGATCGGTCTGCAGTACAACGATGCATACTCCGAAACGGTATTCAGTTTTGCCAACAACATCAATACAGTCGACGGCGGCACGCATCTTTCCGGATTCCGCACGTCGCTGACCCGCACCATCAATTACGCGGGGCAGCAGATGGGATTGTTCAAAGACGTAAAGGAGAATCTGACTGGCGACGACGTCCGCGAAGGCCTGGTTGCCGTGATCAGCGTTAAGCTGCCGCAGCCCCAGTTTGAAGGTCAGACAAAGGGAAAACTGAACTCTGATATTGCAGGAGTCGTGCAGGCCTTCGTCAACGAACGTCTGGGCGCGTATCTCGAACAGAACCCGACCGTTGGACGAAAGATTATCAATAAAGCAATTGACGCAGCGCGCGCGCGCGAAGCGGCAAGGAAAGCTCGCGACCTCACTCGTCGTAAGGGCGCACTCGACGGAGGTGGACTGCCCGGCAAGCTGGCGGATTGTTCAGAGAAGCAGCCCGAACGCTGCGAACTCTTTCTAGTCGAAGGAGAATCCGCAGGTGGCACCGCAAAACAAGGCCGCGACCGGCGCTTCCAGGCCATACTGCCGTTGAAGGGCAAAATTCTCAACGTCGAAAAAGCGCGCTACGACAAGATGCTCGCGCACGAAGAAATTCGGGCCATGATTACTGCGCTCGGCACCGGCATCTCGAAAGAAGATTTCGACGCCAGCAAGTTGCGCTACGGCAAAATCATTCTCATGACCGACGCCGACGTCGACGGAAGCCATATCCGCACTCTGCTGTTGACGTTCTTTTTCCGCCACATGCAAGAGCTCATCAAGCGCGGAAATGTGTTCATCGCCCAGCCGCCGCTGTACTCGATCAAGAAAGGCAAATCGCAGCAGTACATCAAAGATGATCGCGAATACGTCAAGGTTCTGGTCAAGCGCGCGTCGGAAGGTCTGGTCGTGCGTTATGGCGAGGGTGCGGCCAAGCTGGAAGGCGTGAACCTGTCGCGCTTCATGAACGTTTTGGACGAGTATCTCAAGCTGTTCGATAAAGTCGATAAGCGGTTGCGCGACGAACGCGTCACCGATCTTCTCCCCAAGCTCGATCTTTCCAAGCGAGTTGATTTTGAAGGCGACAAGAAAACTGCGCCCAAGAAGATCGAGAAGCTGGAGCGCGAGTTGAAAAAGCTGCAGAAGGAACGCAACTTCAAGGAAGTGGAGAGCCGCTTCGACGAAGAACACAACCTTTGGGCAGTGCGCTATGTGAGCTCGCAGGGCGCCGAACACTTGATCAATTGGGAACTGGCCTCGACCGCCGAGTACCGCCAGTTGCTCTCGAAGTTCAAGCAGATCGAGCCGTACATGGAGCCGCCATTTGTGGTCGAGACACTTGCCAAGGGCGCGTCCTCAGCTGGCAACGCGGAAGAGGTGGCGGACGCCGAGCCTGAAGACGGCTCGCTGAAGAAAGCCGCATCAGACGCCCCAGCAAAATCTACCGCGAAGAAAAAGTCCGAACCTCAGGTGGTAGAAAAGTTGACCGCGCGCGATCTCTTCGACTACGTGCTGGCGGAAGGCCGCAAGGATTACATCGTCCAGCGCTATAAAGGTCTGGGCGAAATGACTTCGCAGCAATTGTGGGAAACCACCATGGACCCGGAGCGGCGCACGCTGCTGTCAGTCAAGCTCGAAGACATCGCTGAGTGCGAAACCATATTCACCACCCTGATGGGCGAGGACGTCGAAGCCCGCCGCAAGTTCATCGAAGACAACGCGCTCGATGTGAAGAACCTGGATATCTAATCTTCCACTCTACGAAGTTAAGTTGGCAGCGCGGCTGGGACTGGAAGGATTAATAGACTATTCCACCTCCGTGCTCTTTTTTTTCTTTTACCTACCCGCAATCCTGTTATGGATGGTCACGATTCTGGTTGGCGCCGCCATCGGCTGGCGCGTTCTGCGCTGGGCTGGCCGCCAGTTGTTCGTTACGAACACACCGGCTGTAAATAGCTGAGGCGTGAATCGAATCACCCTATTTATGCCCGCCAGGCGGCGTCTGAGCCCAGCGTGATTAGCGAGAGATGATTTGAACGGACCATTGGGAACCTCGTCAGCACCAACTGGTAAGCAGGTAAGATACGGGGGCCGTCGAGGCGTTCCATGCGGTGCTGCTTACCACCGGCGCACTTCGTACTTCGCCTCGGGATAAACTCGATCAAACACCACCCAGGTCAGCCCGATCACCACGAACACCAACACGCTGCCTTCCGGGCCGACGGAACCCCCCGTAACCCAGCGCGAGCCGTGGAAGGATGTACGCAGAAGATGCCCAGTAACCATCCCACCGCTATCGGGCACGGAATACAGATAGCTTTCGCCCCAGTCCCAGGAAGCGTGAAAGCCGACGGCGAACCACAAATTTCCAGTACGGCGAAGTGTCAGACAGAAAAAAAGTCCAATGACGGCGACCGCGAGCAGACCAATCCAGGTTTCTCCCGGATTCGAGTAGTGTAAAGCTGCGAAGACAGAGGAAAGCAGCAACGCCGTAGGCCAGAAACCGATGCCCTGACTCAGCGTGAAAAGCGAATAGCCACGCAGCAAAAACTCCTCGAACAAGCCGACAACCACAAAAAACGCGCCCCAGAAAACTGCAAACCTAAAGATACGTTGGCTGTGTAACGCGAGTCCTTCCAGAGAGAAATCGCCAACGCCACCGATCGCGAGCATCAGAGCCGTTATCGCTACGATCCCCCAAACCATACCCACCCAAAACGACTTGCCGAAAGTACCGCGTCGGGGAAGTCCGTAGTCGTCGAACGGATGGTTCTCAATCCGTCCCATGACAACCGCGGGAATGGCGACAGTGAAGAACGCTCCTAGTTCTGTAATAAAGTCGAGCCAGAGTTTAATCCCCACATGCGGATCGATCTTCTCCAGCAGAATACCGAGGAGCATGCGAAGCGCCCTCCACATGATCACGTAGAGAAGAAGCCGCCATGCTGGACGCAGCCCTTGGGGACCGAAAAAAATCGAGTCCAGCGGCTCAAGCGATGGCCGCTGCAGGCTGACTGATCCGGGGTCAGGCGGATTGAGCCGTTCCTCCGGTGGGCCGCCGTTCGCGGGCGACGATCCCTCGGTTACATCGTCCATTGCAGAAATTTCCCCATTTGTCCTCGGACATGGTAAAACACTCGCCGTCCCTTCATGGGTAAATTTCTGACGCGCGAACGCTTTGGCCGGCCGCAGGTTCTTGCCGGATTTCTTCTGCTCGCATTCCTGGGGCAATGTTGCTGGCTGGTTGTGCGTGGCACCCAGCCGCGCGAAATTGACTCCTCCCATCTGTTCCGTGTCATCGAAGGACTGCAACAGTGGAGCGGAGAATCGGTCGCAGGGACGCCTTCTGTGGAGCGAATGGAGGCTGGGACTCCGACTCCGCCGGAAGTTGACCACAACCAAGGCTACGATCCCGATCATTCGCCGCTCTGGTATCTCATCTCTTCGCTTCCCTTGCTGGGCTGGAGCGGCACATCAGACGCCGGATCTTTTCACTACTGGGGATGGCTGGCGCGCGTGCCTTACTTGATCTTCGGCGTTCTCCTGGGCGCATCCCTGTGGTATGTCGCGCGCAGGCTCTATGGAAACGCGGGCGGTTACGTTGCGTTGGCGTTGTACTGCTTCTCGCCAATGGTCCTGCGCAGCAGCACGTTATATTCTGCGGAACCAGAGATGGGTGCGGCGTGGGGCGCATTCGGGGCCATCTTCACAGCCATTGCGGTCGCTCACACTTTATATGCTCCGCGCGAGGTTGTACTGTGGAACTGGCGCCGCATTCTTCTGCTGGGACTCTCGCTGGCATTAGCCATCGGTTCTCAGTTTTCGCTGATCATTCTTCTTCCTATTGCGCTCGGGTTCATGCTCTACCTCGCGCCGGCACGACGGCGAGCAGTCGCCACGATTTGGGTGGCCGCATGCGCCGTGGCGTTCTTGCTGCTGTTGGCTTCCTATTCGTCCCATCCCGCCGTTTTCTGGCAAGGCGTTCGCCATGCCCGGTTCCTGGGAATTACTTGGCAGGCATTTCTCGTGCCCGCAACTTACATGCGGATTCTGGCGCAAATCGGACAGAGTGGCCCGGCATTGTTAGTGGCGATTCCTGCAGTCTTAATCACATATTTCCTTTGGCGCCGTCCAAGATATTTCGGCAATACCGCACCCTTGATGATCGCCGCATTATTCCTTCTCTTCAGCCTGGGCACGCCACATTATCCCGGCTTCGGATTTCAACTCATGGCGACGCCTTTCCTGTTTGTGTTTGTCGCAGGCATCGCCGCCGATCTCCTGGAGACGCGGCAGCGCGATCTGGTAATGGCCTGCGTCTGGGGACTCTTGCTGGCGAATGCTTTGTGGAATTTGGCAGAATTGGCACGGGTGGGGAAACCGTTATAAAACTGGAAACGGCGCAACCACTATCGCAGCCGCTTCAGTTCAGGTTTCAAATCGAGATTCTTGATCAGCCGATGCAGGTACTTGGGATGGATGCCTAGCAGCTTTGCAGCCTCGATGTGGTTCCCTTTTGCGTCGTCCATCGCCTTGATCACCAGTTGCTTCTTCGTCTGGTTGAGAGTGTTGTGATAGAGCGCCGCCGGCATCGTCGAGGATTGTTCTTCCAGCAATAGCTCGGGAAGATCTTCCGGCAGGATCTCGTCCGTCAGTCCCAACACGATTGCATGTTCGATAGCGTTCTCCAGTTCGCGAACGTTGCCGGGCCAGCTGTATTCCATTAGCAGGGACCGCGCCTCTGCTGAAATGCCTTTGAACCCACGCCTGCTTTTCGCCGCAAACTTGTTGGCAAAATGCAGCGCCAGCGCGGGAATGTCTTCGCGATGCTCGCGCAGCGGCGGCAGCGCCACCGAAACTACATTCAGACGGTAATAGAGGTCCTGCCGGAATTCCCCCGCCTTGATCGCTTGCTCCAGGTTCTTATTCGTGGCGGCGATGATGCGCGCGTTAAACGGCAGTAAGCGGGTGCCGCCCAGTCGCTCGAACTCACGCTGCTGCAATACCCGCAGCAGTTTGGCCTGCAGCAGGGGAGCCATTTCGCCGATTTCGTCGAGCAGCAAGGTTCCATCCTCGGCGGTTTCGAACTTCCCCTTTTTGGTTGCAACCGCCCCTGTGAAAGCTCCCTTCTCATGCCCAAACAATTCGCTCTCCAGCAAAGTCTCCGGAATCGCGGCGCAGTTGATGGCGACGAATGGCTTGCTCGGACGCAGGCTGTTGGCATGAATGGCGCGGGCCACCAGCTCTTTTCCAGTTCCGCTTTCCCCGCGGATGAGCACCGTCGAATCACCCTTCGCCACACGTCCGATGAACTCTGTGACCCGCGACATCGTGCGGCTCTCGCCGATCAGGGTGTCGGCGCTCACGTCCTCTCGGAGCCGCTGGTTCTCGGCCCGCAGAGACTCGATCTTCAACAGGTTCTCGAGCGAGACTGCGGCAATGCGGGACACTGAGCTCAGGAAGAACGCGTGATCCTCACCGAATGGCGGTGATGTTGCCGGAGAAGTCAGATAGATCACCCCGAGAATATTCTCGACCGCAACCAGGGGAACGCACAGCACATGTTCATCCGGCGCGGGCGCCGTAGATGCGCTGGTGAAAACGGCACAGCGTTCCCACATGGCTCGTTGGGCCCACTCCTCCCGAATGACTATCTTCTGCGTTGCGTCTCCGTCACGGCTCCACGTGCAAGCCGGACTAGGCTCCTCATTTGCATTCGACTGCAGCACAATTGCGCCCTGGGCAGCGGGGATCACTTCAGAAATCAGTCCTAGCAACTCGTGCTGCAACGTGTCCGCGTCGTGGAAGGAGTTGATGAGGTTGGCGATTTTGAAAAAAGCCGATAGGTCGCGCGCCATCCGTCCTATACCCGAGGAATTCGAAGGCAAGCCCGAGCGTTGATCGAGGAACAACGCTGTCAGCGTGCCGTTGGGGGCGGTGCCTGATGACTGGGAGTCGGTATCGTTCTCCTTATCCTCTCCGGTGAGGAACAAAAACTCGCTGGTTCCGATGCGAATCCGATCGCCGTGTCGAATCGGTCTGCGGGTTACCTGAATCCCGTTGACGAATGTCCCGTTGTGACTCTCGAGGTCGGAAACTTCATAAGTGTCCGGGAAGACTGGGCTGATCGTGCAGTGCTTTCGCGAGACTGCGGAATCGCCGATCATGACTTCGTTGTCAGTGTCTCGGCCCAGAGACAGCGGGCCGTCAGTCATAACCCGAACCGTCCCCGCCAGCGGCCCGGACATCGCCACCAATCTCGGATTTGGCAAGCCTCCCTCCTCCGCAACAGTCTAGCCCGAGTTTGATGGCAAAGCGACGCCCTATCGATTTCTCAACCCGCAGCCGCTGCTAGAGGATGACCGAATCAAAGCTTGGTTTGCTGAGTGGACTTCGAGCTCGGGAACCGGCAGGTTCTCGCCGGTAGCCGATCGGCTACCGCAAGCGGGTATCGGGAGCAAGTCGGCGCTGGCGGTCCAAAACTCATCTTGTTGCAAATGCGACAGAAGCGTCCACAACAGAAACCCGGCTCGACTTGGCATCACGGTTGCCTTAACACAATGCGTCACAGCAGTACTCAGCGAAGGCGCTGAAGACTTCTAGAGACAAATTCAGTTTGGGTTCCACTGCAAGGAGCCCCAAGGGAGGGTGTCATGAAACGCAACCTTATCACGATCCTGTCGCTGGTGGTCATGTCGTTGACGTTTAACGTAACCGGCGCCTACGCTCAGTCCTTTGCGAAGGCCGATGTGCCATTCGCGTTCAACGTTGGCACAGCGCAATTGCCGGCCGGAACCTACGAAGTCGGGGTAATTAGCCCAAGCTCGAACCAGATCCTGATCCGGAACAGCGAGACCAAGGCCGCCGCATTGTCGATCGCCAGGCGCGAAAGTACCCGTACTATGGATAGCAAGCTGGTGTTCCACCGCATTGGTACCCAGTACTTCCTGGCCGAAGTCTGGAGAGGCTCGGACGCGGGCTTGATCGTCCCCACCTCCAAGCACGAGCAGGACCTGAATAAGGAGCTGGGCTTGGCCAAGGCTCCCTCGGGCAGCAACGGAAAAGTCGTGGTCGCTCTCAAGTGAATGAGTCCTACCCAAACTGCAAAGCCGGAGCCCACGCTCCGGCTTTCGCGTGTTCGGGCAAAACCGGGAGCAGAAGGGAGTAACCCACATCGCCCCACGTTGCGGGCATCAGCCCAGGGCCACCCGGTTGCAGCAAAATCCCCCCTGCCCGTCATGCGTTGACCGTAACGTTGGCATCAACAAATGCGCTCGCGAAAGCGGATTTGATCGCCAGAATTTCTTAGAAAGTTACTTCGCGATACGTAACTCGGGTTAAGGGTGGGGCACCCTGGTTCGGAAACAAGAGTGGAGAGCGACTAGGTCTGCCTCCGACTCACCAGCTCAATCGTTGTCGAAGGCGGTATAGGCTTTGGGCCTCACGAGGCCGGCCGGCTCGGGCGGGCACTGGCGCGGCGAAAGAATCATCGGAGGCTGCGGGGGTTGGCTGAAGTCGAAGCTGTCGAGCATGTCGCTGGCGTCGCGATCGCGCGCCGTCAGCGCTGACAGATGATAGCGTCGCTCAACGAACTTCAGGATGGACGATTGCTCGTAAACCGTGTGCGAGACATATCCTCATTTTGGCGAACGGGGAGATGATGAGCAGGGGGGCGCGGGGGCCCAATCCCATCCGGTCGACCTGCGGCGGCGGGAGGTGATCGTACAGACCGCCGAAATCATCCCAGGTGATGAAGACCGCAGTGGATTTCCAGTCCGGGCTCTGCATGACCGTATTCAGCAGTTCCACGGTCCAATTCTCGCCGCCGCAACTGCTGTCCGGAGGATGCTCGCCGGTATTCCCAGGCGGCAAAACCCAGCTCACGGCGGGGAGAGTTCCGTTGGCGGCATCGCTCAGGAACTGGGAGGGGTCAGCCGTGCGTTGCTTCAGAAGCGGACCGTTGGCGATGTGGCGGATGGTGCTCAGGATGCCGCCCTGCTCACCGTAGTATTTCCAGGAGATCCCGTTGTTCTCGAGCAGGTCCGGCAAGGTTTGAAAATCGAAGCAAGGCGACTCCTGGGTTACCGTGCCGTTGGCATCCATCACGGAAACCGTTCCCGTCGGACTGCCGTCGCAATTCTTTCCGGAGGTTGAGTTGTTTCCGTTGTCCATGACTCCGCCCGACTGCGCAGCCACGGTGAACAGATGATTGGGAAGGCTTGGCCCATGCACCGAAGTAAAATAGTGATCCGCTAACGTGAAGCGCCGTGCATAGGCCCAGTAGTTAGGAATCCCTGGTTCCGTCATCTGGGTGTAGGCATCCAGAGTTCCTGTGCCCAGGTCGAACCGGTCCATTTTCCCGTTGTCGAAGGCTTGTATGCCGCACGCCCAGCCATTGCAGATATTGCCCTGATAGCAGTCGGGCGTGGGATTCAATGGAACGACTTTCCCGGTCGAGGTAACACCCGTGGTCGCGCCATCGGCACCGGGGAATCCGCCGAAATAGTTATCAAAAGTGCGGTTTTCCTTGATGATAAACACCGTGTGCTGGATGGCGGTCAGGTCGTTGGCAGGTGGCTGATTGCCGGTTCCGCCGCAGGTGAGAAGTGAGAAGGCCGCGAAAATAAGGCCCAGGGTGATAGCTAGCTGGCGAAAAGGGCGGCGGGATGCGGGCGTCGATTTCTTCGGCGGCTGGAAAAGCTGCTGCTTGAATGAGTTGGGCAAAGTGCATGCTAGCGCACTAAGACAAAACTGTATGGTTACGATGGTAACCACGCCAGTGTTACTTCCCACTTTGAAATCGCCGTTCCGGATACGGGAATGGTGTGTACAGGGGGTTGAGAGTCTCGTACCCACCCTTCCGCACAGAACGCAGGAAAGGCTGGGGCACCTTATCCTGTGGTCTGCGAATGATATTTTTCTAGCAGCGCTTCTACGGCGTGGGTGATGTCGAGCACTTCACGTTTCTTGCGGGTTTTGACGGTTAAGTTAATCTGTGGATTGCGCCAGTGCTGATGAAGTCAAGTACCGCGCGCGATCCTTCGCCCGGCTTGCGCGGGTTCAGCATGACACCTTATTAACAGGGCCCAAGCAGCTTCATTAGCATGCGTTGATGCATTGTAATGCGTGATGAGATCGGGTGAATATGTCCTGCCAAAGCCGGTGATAAAGCCATTCCACGAATTGGAAAAGTTCTACATCGAAAAGGTAATTGGCTCGGCGAGCTGGAAGTTCGTGAGACGACAAGATCCGAACTCCTCTCAAACTGGCGACTACCAGATGCTTTGCTTTGTCCGTCATTTGCGGGACGTCGTTCTAAGAATCGGTGACCAGCAATGATCTTCTGTTAAGTGGCGATAGCGCAAGTTAGCGCAGTATATTCCCCGGGGCGATATTACGCCAACAATCGTGACATACCCTTGACCACGAACGGTAAGTATTTGCTGCAATTGACAAACCAGCGGAATGGGGACAAGATTGTCCGCAGGTTTCAAGTACGCTTTCCCAGGGTGAGACGCTCTATTCGCCGCATGAACGAGGAAGGAATATGTCCGACCCCAATTGCTGTGCTCGCTAGCCCGCGAAGAAAAAGAGCTTCGAGATGACTGCCAGGTGATGCAAAAGTCCAAAAAAGTAGAAATCTATGAAGTTGACAACAATCTGGATAGTCGTGCTTGCGGTGGTGATAGCTGGCGCCATGCTGACGCGAGCAAACAGCGCCAGGGCAGAGAACGTAACAAAGGTGCTACATCGGTTCACTGGCGGCAAAGACGGAGGAGTTCCGATCGGCGGCTTGATCATCGATGCCGCAGGGAATCTCTACGGAACGACCACCGGCGGCGGGAACCTTTCCGGTTGCCAACAGCAGGGGTGCGGGACGGTGTTCGAGTTGATGCCCCAAGCAAGTGGGGGTTGGAAGGAGAAGGTGCTGCACAACTTGAGCCCCGACGGAAGGGAAGGCGCCGGTCCCTACGGGACTCTAGTCTTCGATTCTTCGGGTAATCTCTACGGCACCGCCAGCGAGGGCGGCGACCCGAAGTATTGCAGCGACTATGCAGTGTCCGGCTGCGGCGTGGTATTTGAGTTGTCGCCAACCGACAACGGAGAGTGGAAAGAAAAGGTCCTCTATTCCTTCAAGGGAACCACCCGCGATGGAGCACTTCCTGACTCAGGTCTGGTCTTTGATGCTGCCGGCAATCTCTATGGAACAACCGCTTCCGGGGGGCTTGGGGGATGCCAGATTGGTCCCTGCGGAGTGGTTTTCCGACTAACGCCTATCTCTGGCGCCAAGTGGTCTGAGAAGGTGATTCATCGCTTCAGGGGCGGTAGCGACGGTGGAATTTCCTTCGCAACATTGATCCTCGATAAGGCAGGAAATCTGTACGGCACAACCGAGTTAGGTGCCACCAGCTTCTGCCGGGGGCAGTATGGCTGTGGAGTTGTGTTCGAACTGACACCTGTTTCTCACGGTAAATGGAAAGAAACGATCCTTCATCGCTTCACCGGCGGAAAAGACGGAGCGGGCCCCAACGCAGGCCTCGTCTTTGACGCGCAAGGCAACCTATACGGGACGGCTGGTTGGGGCGGCGCGGTTCGTTACTGCGACGGTAACGGTTGCGGCGTGGTGTTTGAGTTGTCGCCGAATGGCAACGGCAAGTGGGAGGAAAAAGTTCTGCATAGCTTCACCGGCGGGAAGGACGGGGCAACTCCTGTGGCCAGTCTGATCTTCGATGCCATGGGCAACTTGTATGGTACGGCGAGCGGGGGCGGCAATCCGATCTGCCAATTCCTCTGCGGCGTGGCATTCAGGTTGACGCCCTCATTAGGCGGGACGTGGGAAGAAAACGTCCTTCATTCCTTCGCAGAGACGGACGGCGCGTACCCCGAGAGCAGCTTGACGCTTGACCCGGCTGGCAATCTCTTTGGCACAACCATCTGGGGCGGCTATTTGAAAGACTGCTCGTTCCGCCCCGGTTGCGGTGTGGTGTTCGAGATCATGCCTTAGCCCTTCCGAGGTTAGTAGCGTACTTTTGACCCTGTCTACGCCTCTCAGACTGCTCTTATATTTGCTGCAACCAGGCCTTTACCCTCATTGACCCCCGTGTAGCCGTCTGCCACTCCCTGTTTTCCCCCTTCCGTTTTTCTCCACCGCAGCAGAGGGAGCATTTCGCCCTTGCCCTACATCGCCTTCGTGATGCTTGACTCCAAGCGCGAAGAGGAACTGACTAAGGAACTGCGACTCGCCAAAGGGCTCTCGGGCAGCCACGAAAAAGTCGTGATCGCTCTCAAGTGAGTGCGTCCCACCCAAACTGCGAAGCCGGACCCGACCCGCTCCGGCTTTTGCGTGTCCGGTGTGACAAGCGAGAGTGATTCCCTTCCCGAGCGAACCCAGCCTCTCGGCGGATCACGCCCACACAAAAGCTCCACACAAAACAATGATCTCCGGAGTCCTATTCTCCACCAAGCAATCCCGCGCCTGGGTCGCAATGGTGATCGCCGGTGGTAACCCCGATTTTCAACTACTTAGCTCCGATGCAAGGCAATCCCAAGTAGCACGAAAGTAATTCTCTTTAGGCACGCAACTTAGAGCACCCTCTCATGTTCTAATAATTATGGGGGGAGTGCGCCATGCCAAGGAAGCTAGATCATGATTTCTCGGTGGAATGGCTGAATCGAGCTACCGGAGCGGTTTTCGTATTTGTGCTTATGTTCGGCTTTCTTGGGTCGATGCTGACTACAGTAGCGATGGCCCAGATAAACGGCATGCCGGCATCGGTTACGTCGCCTGGATTCGGTGGCCGCCCGGTGAATGGTTTGCCGCCCAGCGTCACCTCCCTGGGACCACGCGGCTTCACGCCGCATTCTCCGGTTTGCTGCTTCACGGGTACATCCTTGGGAAGGCCCCATTTCGGCGCCACGCCGAATCCCTCACAGAACTTTCACCACCGTCGCCGCGACGAAGCTCTCCAGTGGGGAGGCGCAGTCTACGCTGCGCCGTATTATGGATACTACGATTCGGGGAACGACGTAGCCGACGATCCGCCGAGCGATCAGTACAACGGTGGACCGACAATTTTTGATCGTCGTGGTTCGGGGGCAACTCCTCCAACGGTTCCAGCGTATCCTAGCCGCCCGCGCGCCAATAACCTGCAAGCCGACCCCCCAACCGATGCGTCTGCTGAGCCCGACGCCGCACCGGCAACTGATCAGCCTCAGACCGTACTGATCTTTAAAGACGGCCACCAGGTCGAAGTCGCGAACTACGCAATTGTGGGGAACACGTTGTACGACTTGAGCGGCGGACATCGCCAGAAGATCGCTCTCGCCGACTTGGACTTGACCGCTACGGCAAAGCAGAACGACGACCGCGGCATCGACTTCCGCCTTCCCGGCACCGCTGAAGCGAACTAGCCATGCCCAGGCCGTTAATGGTCGTGCTCATCTCCGCGTTGCTCGCGGCAGGGGCACCGATCTCGATAGCGCAGATGCGCGGCCCAGGCTTGTCCGGGGCGAGAGCATCCTCTGGCTTCGGGCATGGTGTCGGCATCCCATTTAACGGACGATCACATTCCCACTCGTTCGGCCGCGGCGCGATTTTCTTCGGTGATCCTTTTTACGAGGACTATCCGGTTGCACCGCTCACCATGCCGCCTCAATTTGTCGTTGCCCAGCCGCCCGCCGCGGTCGAACCACCAATTGAAACAAAATCAGAACCGTTGATGATCGAGTTGCAAGGGAATCGGTATGTGCGTTTTGGAGGAACGCAGCAATCCCCGGAACGAAGTACCAATTCCGAGCCCGACTATTCCGAAGCGAAAGCGGGCGATTCTCCTCATCTCACAGAGCGGCGAACCAAACCTGAACTCCCGCCGACCGTCCTGATCTTTCGCGATGGCCATCGCGAAGAAATTCCCGAATACGCGATCGTCGGCAGCACTCTCTATGCCTCAGGAAACTACTGGCAAAGCGGGCAGTGGACGAAGACCATTCAACTCTCCGCACTCGATATCCCAGCCACCGCCCAAGCCAATCATCAAGCCGGCGTCAACTTTATGCTGCCCTCCGGACCAAACGAAGTAGTCACCAGACCGTAGGCCTCGCTAACGCAACGAAAGCAAAAGGTGCCCCATCCTTTCGCGTTGCGAAAGAGTGATTGAATGTTCGAGCCGCTTAAACTCCGATACTCATACCTGCAAACAAACCTTCGCCCGGAAACCGTTCTGTCCTCATCTGGATACTTAGCTCGAAAGCCCAGGGTCGGACCTGAAACAGCAACCTTGAAACGCCCCAAAAACCCCTGCGGCATGATATAATTCAAAGTATCCGAATAACCATTAAGCTCCTGTGAATGCAATAGTTTACCCGCAAAACGGTAAGCCAGCAACCGAGAGCTGATAGCCAAGAGTCAACCTATGCCTGACGATCAGAATCCCGAACTACCTTTGACCCCGCCCCCGCCCGGCGAAGGCGGCAATCCCGGCGCGCTAAACATTCAACCGGTAAATATCGAAGAAGAAATGCGCCGGTCGTACCTTGACTATTCGATGTCCGTCATTATTGGACGCGCCCTACCCGACGTCCGCGACGGATTGAAGCCCGTGCACCGCCGCATTCTTTACACCATGCAGCAGATGGGTCTGGCTCCCAACAGGTCGACGCGTAAATGCGCCAGGATCGTCGGAGAAGTCATGGGCAAATACCATCCGCATGGCAACCTCGCCGTCTATGACGCGTTAGTGCGTTTGGCGCAGCCGTTCGCGATGCGATATCCATTAGTTGATGGACAAGGCAACTTCGGCTCGGTCGACGGAGACCCGCCAGCAGCCGACCGTTACACCGAAGCACGCCTGACACGAGTTGCCTCCGCCCTGCTAGAAGATCTCGACAAAGAAACCGTCGACTTCCGTCCCAACTATGACGGCAACGAAATCGAACCCGACGTTCTACCCACCCGCATCCCCAACTTGCTGGTGAACGGCTCCGACGGAATCGCCGTTGGCATGGCCACAAAAATTCCGCCCCACAACCTGACCGAAATCGTCGATGCCACCATCACGCTGGTGAACAATCCCGCAACGCAGTTAGCTGAGATTCTGCAAATCGTAAAAGGCCCCGACTTCCCCACAGCCGGAATCATTCACGGCAAAAGTGGAATCCTCGATGCCTACAAACACGGCCGTGGCCGTTTCATGATGCGCGCCAAAGCCGCCATCGAAACCTTCAACAAAGATCGCCAGGCCATCATCGTCACAGAAATCCCCTACCAGGTAAACAAAGCCCGCCTGATCGAACGCATCGCCCAGCTAGTAAACGACAAGATCATCGACGACATAAGCGATATCCGTGATGAAAGCGACCGCGACGGCATGCGCATCGTGGTCGAACTAAAGCGTGGCGGCGAACCGCAGATCGTGCTCAACCAGCTTTTCAAGCACACCTCGATGCAGGAAGGTTTTTCCATGATCTTCCTCGCGGTGGTAAACGGACAGCCGAAGGAACTCGGGCTGATTCAAGCTATTCAGCTTTTTATCGATCACCGGGTGGATGTGGTTCGGCGGCGCACTGCATATTTGCTGAACAAAGCGAAAGACCGCGAGCACATCCTCGAAGGCTATCTCACCGCGCTCGATCACCTCGACAACGTGATCACCATCATTCGCGCCAGCGCCAATCGTGCGGACGCGCGCGAAAACCTGATCGCCTATTTCGGCGGCAAGAAGATCGACATCAACACTACCGGCCGTTCGCCGAAGCTCGACCCCGAAAAGCCTTTCACCGGCATCCAGGCCGATGCCATTCTCGAATTGCAATTGCATCGCTTGACCCGGCTCTCGATCGACGAAATCAACAAAGAGCTGAAGCAGACTCGCGACAACATCTCTGATTACGAATCGATCCTGGGTTCAGAGAAAAAGCTCCGCAGCGTGATCGTGAAAGAGCTCGAAGAAGTCAAAAAGCTCTACGGCGACGAACGCCGCACCGTCATCGAGGACGAAGCCGCCGAGATCCATCTCGAGGATCTGATCGCCGACGAGCAGATGGCCGTCACTGTAAGCCACAGCGGCTACATGAAGCGCACCGCCATTTCCACCTACCGCAACCAGCGCCGCGGAGGCCAGGGCCGCATGGGCATGAAGACGCGCGACGAAGATTTCGTCGAACATCTTTTCATCGCCTCCACCCATGCCTACATTCTCATCTTCACCAACACCGGACGCGTCTACTGGCTGAAGGTCTACGAAATCCCCGACGTAGGCGCAGCCGGCAAAGGCAAACACGTAGGCAGCCTGGTGTCGCTGCAACCTGGCGAAACAGTTCGCACCATGCTGGCCGTCCGCAATCTCGAAGAAGAAGGCAAGTACGTCTTCTTCGCCACGCGCAACGGCACAGTCAAGAAGACCGACCTGAAAGATTTCTCCCACGTCCGTAACGGAGGCATCATCGCCATCAACATCGAAAAGGGCGACGAACTGGTAGCCGCCCGCTTGACCGACGGCGTGCAGATCGTTTTCCTGGCCTCGCACGACGGCCAAGCCATCCGCTTCGAAGAGACCGATGTCCGCTCCATGGGCCGCAACGCCACCGGAGTGCGCGGCATGAATCTGGGAGAAAAAGATTACATAGTAGGAATGGCGACGACGGTAAAGCCGGGCGCAGAAGCCGAAGCCAAGCCAAGTGTGAGTGTGGTAGCGGGCGACTCGCCCGCCATTCCGACGGACGTGGTCGAAGACGTGGGCAAGAAAGGTTCGCTCATCCTCTCCGTCACCGAAAACGGATACGGCAAGCGCACCGCCGCCGACGAATACCGCCTGACCAACCGCGGCGGCAAAGGCGTAATCAACGTAAAAACCACCGAACGCAACGGCAAAGTCGTAGGCATTGCCCAGGTAACCGAAGACGCTGAGGTCATGCTGATCAGCCAGTACGGAAAAATCATCCGCATCGAATCGAAATTCATCCGCGAATCAGGACGCTCAGCCCAAGGCGTCCGCCTGCTGAACATCGAAGCAGGAGACAGAGTAGCCGCAGCGGTGGTGATCCCGCCGGAAGAAGAGCCAACAAACGGAGGGACGCTGATTCAGTAGGTAGGCGGGCACAGAAGTTGACCGTGTGGGACGGACACTCTTGTCCGTCGCCGTTGACCTTGTTTGTTGAGGCTGAACGGTTCCAGTAATGAAAATTCAAGTGCGGCGGACAGGAGTGTCCGCCCCACACGTTGCTTGCTCGACCCATAACCACGGATAATCCTCAGGTTTGTTCGTCAGACCCCGTCGCACGGGATTTTGCCGCAGGTACTCTAGTTTTTCTTCGAGACTCTCCTGGGACCGCAACACATGATCGAGCGACTCTTCCTGCCAAACTGGCCCACAAGAGCCCGTAAGTTTATTGACGCTTCGGGCGGACGTCCCCTTGAGCAACTTCAGAATCAGCGGCAGGGCATAAGGCCAGCCCTTCTCATCAAGCAACGGCGTAAACAGGAGATGCACATGATCGGGCATCACAACCGCCGCGTGAAGTTGAAAACGTCTCCCGTGATCATGCAAACAGTGACGCAGCACGGCGTCCCGCGCTTCCGGAGAAAAAGGGTCCCGATTGCCCTTGCAAAATGTTACGAACAACGCTCGTCCTGCTTTCTGATAGTGGGGCAGCTTCCGCCGGTATTCGTACTTCCGATCGAGCGAACGGTTGGGCATCGGATTACTTTCTAGTGAGTCGGTCGTGTGGGACGGACACTCTTGTCCGTCGCCTCTGTCCTTAATTTTTCGAAGCTGGGATTCCAAGAACATCAAGAGCGGCGGACAAGAGTGTCCGTCCCACACACGCCATCGCACCGTAAACTGCGGTCTCTGTCTGTGACGAATGAACAGTTCGAAATGATGTGCCACAAGTCTCCGCCCTACACCATTAGCTGCGGGTTATTCCTAAATCGGGAAAAGGCTTGTCAATATGGCAAAATTACACGATCGGTATTAACTTGATGATAATGCGGGAAATATAAAGTTAGCAAACGTGGCACGTTTACCCCCTCAAAAATGCTAGCATTGAAATAGAGATCAATTCTCAGACGCGGCCCTTCTGGCCGCGTTTTCTATTTCCGGGACAATTCAATGTTCAAAGAAGGTGGGGCCACCCGCGGCGGGTTCAAACTGCGCGGAGAATGGGCAGAACTGCTTTTCATGACCCGCGCCGCCGAGCACGGGCTGCGCGTAATTAAGCCCTGGGGAGATAGCAGCCGGTACGACTTCGTGGTGGAAACCGGAGGACGCTTTCTCCGCGTGCAAGTTAAGTCCACCAGCAACCGGCGGCGCAATCTCTATGCCTGCTCAATTCAGGGCAGTGCGCGAAGGCGCTACACGGCCGCAGAGATCGACTTTTTCGCGATCTACGTGATTCCAGTCGATAGCTGGTACATCATCCCGATCGAAATCGTGAGCCAAGTAAAGTATGTCATTGGTTTGTCCCCTCACAATCCGCTCTCGCAGCACGCTTGCTACAAGGAGGCGTGGGACTTGCTGCGGGGAATGACTGGCGAATGAACGTGTGGGGCGGACACTCCTGTCCGCCGATTTTGAGGTTGGGAGGTTGCGGTCGCGAATCACGAAGCCCAAGCACGAACCAGATCAACGGCGACGCACAGGAGCGTCCGCCCTGCGCGCGGGCGGGGCGCCTGCGCCTACACGAACACACTAACGGCTGATCCGTTCGATCTCGGCCAGGGCTTTGGCCTGGCGGTAGTGGCGGATTTCGATCACGCTGGCAGAGACCAACGCGATGGCTCCTACTGCTGCTGCGACCGGGAACGCGACGTGGCGATAGGCGGTGCTCATATTGGGATGGACACCGCGTAGACGCGCTGCGATCACGAGTCTCAGAATGCCGAGAAGCAGGCTCACAGCGAAGGAAAGCAGGGTCATCAGGAAAGTTACAAGCAAAACTCGTATGGGAATCCAGTACCAGCGGGGCTTGCTGGCGAGGCTTTTGCTGGAGGACATCGCTGTTTATTGTAAACGCCGCTGTCTCGGTTAGCTGGACTGCCACGGAGCTGCGATCCGCGTCCGCCGAGCGTCGCTTGGTTAATGCGCTAGAATACTCCCTATGTCGCAGGCTGCACCCGCATTCACGCGTTCTCCTGAGGAAGTCGTTCGCCAAAGCCCCGTCTCGCAAGCGCCGAATGGCATCTGCTATGCCATCGTCGGCGAGGTCACCGTGGCAGCCTCTGACCTCGAACGCATGGTGGCTGCGGTCCCCGACTCCGCTGCCGCCGCTCTGCAGCGTAAGGCTTACTATTTCGTTCCGCTCACGGTAAATCAAGGAGAGGACACCGTGATTGCCGATCGCTATGACGTTGCGCTTAGCGACAATGCGGTTTGCCATCGCAATATTGAGCTGGGCGATTCGCAATGCGTGTTTATCTCTACCCGGTTGATGGATGATAAGTTTTCGGTCGCTTTCGAGTTCTACATCAACGTGGGACATGCAATCGTCGAAAAGGTGGGAGTTTCGCAGGAGTTTGCTGATCTGGCTTGGAAGCAAGTCGAGGCTGGGGCTCGCGGCGAGACTTCGCTGGATGCGTGGGAGTCGCGCAAGGCGGCGACTTCGCATTCGTCGGATGCCGAGAAGCATAAGAACGAATATCTGGCGGCGACTTTCTCGGATGCGATTTCTATCTACTTGCTGTCTTTGTTTATCGATGTGGATTATTACGATCTGCGGGAGCGTGACTATCCGCTGCTGGCCCCGGCGCAGATGGCGGAGCGGTTGAGGAAAGTGGCGGAACTGTTTCCAGCGAATCCGGGGTTTGAGTTCGCGATTTTCTACAAGCGGAGAACCTGATTGAGCCATGGATGTTGCCCTGGATGCAAACGCGATACTCAATGACCCTCGAATGCAGGGCAATGCCTTCCACAGTCTGCTCGATTATCTGAAAAAGACAAATTCAAAGTTGGTTCTGTCTAAAATAGTTCTCGATGAAGTTATCGCTAGGTATCCCGAGCGCCTTCGTTCGGCGATTCACAAGGCGAGTGGGACTGTTGCCACGCTTAGCAGTTTAGTGCTCGGTGCAAAAATCGGACTTCCCACGATCGACATAGGTCGAGAGACACTTAGGCTAAAACAAAAATTGCTAAAGCCGTCTCGGTACGTAAAGTCTCAAATACTCAACAATTTCGCAGACATCCGGGTGGAAGAAGTTGCCAAAAGGGGAATAGAACGCGTACCCCCAGCGAACGCGAAGGGGGAAGAGCTCCGAGACGTGATCCATTGGCTTATGCTTCTTGCACATGCACGAGCGTCGAAGCGAGACATCGCATTCATTACCGAAGACAAACATTTTCGAAACGAAGCTGCGCTACACCCACGTCTCAAGAAGGACATTCAGGACAATGGGGTCGACTTGCATTTCTACGTCTCGCTCGATGAGTTTATAAAGGCAAACGCTCCCGCTCCACACGAACTCGCGGAAGCAGATGCATTTGGCTACTACGGGAAATCCCACGTCATGGATCGGTTCGAGATAGAGGCTCGCAAGGTTTTTCCAACCCGTTGGCCGACGGCGTCATCGATCGAGATCATCCAGCGGGACGTACGACTGGTCCGCGGTGCTTTGTACGATGTCGGACCGAACTCCCAGTTTGGAGAACTGGAATTTTCGGGTGAGGTTAAAGTGCGAGTGACGACTGAAGTGTTGGCCATTAGTTCGACTTTTCCTGGGAACTACTTTTTGCCGAATCAGCCAGCCAACAATCCATATCTGGTGCCAATGAAGAGCTTGGCTGAACCGATCTTAGTGGGGAACGCTTTTCGGGGCATCGAGTCTTTTCCTGTCTCACAGTTCTACGGCACCGCGGATGCGAGTACGTTCGGTACTACGTTCGCAGCCGGCAAGGCTTCACTGTCTGATTTCAGTTTCAAGACGACACCGAACGCCCCCGCCGGTTCCACCGAGGATACAAGTGAATTTCAGGTGACGGGCGGCATGGTGATCACGTTAAGGGTGGTCTCAGGAAAGGTTGTGAACATAGAGACGGAGAAATTTGAGTTGGGAAACATCGAAAAGATAGGCTGATGCCCAAGCTTCGATCACCTATTTATCTTCCCGACGGTTTGTTGAAGCACGTGTCGTAGCTGCTGCGTGTTCCTTTACCTCCTTTGTAGTTAGAATCAACAGTCCATGGCCATAACCGTCCCATCGTTCGCCAAGATCAATCTCGGTCTGCGGATTGGTGCGCTTCGTCCTGATGGGTTTCATGAGCTGCGGACGGTTTACCAGACCATTGCGCTGCACGACATCATTTCCGTTTCGGTTGGGCGGGGATCGGGGATCGAAATTCGCTGTAACGATTCGCGGGTGCCGACAGATGAATCGAACACTTGCTATCGGATTGTCGAGCGCGCAATGGTGGAGCTCAAGGCGACGGGGCGCGTGGTGATTGAAATCGAGAAGCGGTTGCCGGTGCAGGGTGGGCTTGGCGGGGCGTCGGGGAACGCCGTGGCTACGTTGCTGGCGCTGGAACGCGCGTCGAAGAAAGAAATGTCCGCACCTGCGAGATTGCGGATTGCGGCGGAGGTGGGGTCGGATTTGCCCTTGTTCCTGGTGGGCGGGACAATATTGGGCGCTGGGCGCGGCGAGGAAGTTTATCCCGTGCCGGACTTGCCGGCGATCCCGTGCGTAGTTGCGACTCCCGAGATTGGAGTTTCAACTCCGAAGGCTTTTGCGGATTGGGATTTGCTTGTCTCGCGCGGACCTCAGGTTACGGATAAATTGACGCGTCCGGTGGCGTCCGATAGAATGAGTGAGTTCGGTCGCGTGTTGTCGGCGTGGCTGAGCAGTCAGTCCCAGAGTAAATATAAGCCTGGGAGGGCTTTATCCGGTGTCCCTGTGAGCAAAGGCAGGGGCCGGGCCGAGACCCCGCTTCTCGACCTCGTCCGTACCGGGATCGAAAACGACTTTGAACAAGTCGTCTTTCCTAAATGTCCCGAATTGCGTGAGGTCAAGCGTGTGCTCGTGAGCGCAGGCGCGGTTTATGCTTCGCTCTCCGGTTCCGGTTCCGCGACGTATGGGTTGTTTGCATCGCGCGAGGCAGCTGTGAAAGCGGCGGCTCGGCTCCGCAAGGACGGCATCCCGGCAACGGCCACGACTACGCTGACGCGGCCGCAGTACTGGAAGAAGATTTTCGATTGACAATTTCCCGATTGCCGATCCCAGGCGGCGAGTTACACTAGAAGAGCCAGCCAATCGTCAAGTCAATTGAAAACTGTTTTCAGGGAAACTGGGCCGTCGACTAATGGTAGGTCAAGTGCCTTTGGAGCACTTTGTCTAGGTTCGAATCCTAGCGGCCCAGCCAGAAAAAACAGGTTTCGGATGATTCGGACTGAAAGCTGAAGGCCGAGAGCTGAACTTATGGCGACTCTTGCAACAGCGACGGAAAAGAAGGCCTTGATGGGCGCCGAGGAAAAATCGGAGCGTAAGCCTCAACGCGGGCGCGTGGACGATAAGTTCAAGATTTTCTCTGGTACCGCCAACGAGGCGCTGGCCGACGAGGTCTGTGCATTTCTTGGTATGAGTCGTGGGCTGGCGGTGGTCACGCGATTCGCAGACGGCGAGGCCTATGCGCAGATTCAGGAGAACGTGCGCGGGGCTGACGTTTTTGTTATGCAGCCCACCTCCCGTCCGGTGGACGAGCACATTATGGAATTGCTGTTCATGATTGATGCGCTCAAGCGGGCTTCCGCGCGGCGCATTACGGCAGTGATTCCGTACTTTGGATATGCGAGGCAGGATCGCAAGGACAAGCCGCGAGTTCCGATTTCGGCGAAGCTGGTCGCGGATTTGCTTACGACGGCAGGGGCCGACCGGGCGCTGATCGTGGATTTGCATGCGCCGCAATTGCAGGGCTTCTTCAATATTCCGGTTGACCATTTGTTTGCATCTCCAGTGCTGGTCGATCACTTCAGGAAGTTGAACCTGCCGAATCTTACTGTGGTTTCTCCCGATGCGGGCGGCGTGGAGCGGGCTCGCTTCTTCGCCAAGAAGATGGACTCAGCGCTGGCCATCGTCGACAAACGCCGCGTGGAGATGAATGTAGCCGAAGTTATGCACGTGATCGGCGATGTGAACGGCAGGACTTGTCTGGTGATCGACGACCTGATCGACACGGCGGGGACGCTGGTGAAAACTGCGAGCGCGCTGATGCAGAATGGCGCCAGTAAGGTTTATGCCTGCGCTTCGCATCCCGTGCTTTCCGGGTCGGCGGTAGAGAACATTTCGAAGTCTCATTTCACGGAAGTGGTTGTGACCAACACAATTCCGCTGAGCGAGGCGGCACGAAACGAGCCGAAGATCAGGGTTTTATCGATCGCGGGCTTGATTGGGCGCGCGATCCAGTCGATTCACGAAGAGACATCGGTGAGTAAATTATTTTTGTAGATAGGAATCAAATTATGGCAACTGCAACTGAAAGCACTGTACTGGAAGCGCAGCCGCGGGTGGCAGGCACTAAGAACGATGCTCGGCGGGTCCGCGTTGGCGGCAAGGTTCCTGCGGTATTGTATGGCGCAGGTAAAGAGGCTCTCTCCGTCAGCCTCGATCCGCGACAGGTTTCGCGCATTCTGCATTCGCAGACCGGCTACAACACTATTTTTGATCTGGCTCTCGATGGCGGCGAACGCACCAAGGCGATGATCGTCGACTGGCAGTACGAGCCGATCAAAGGGGCGCTGCTGCACATCGACCTCAAGCGGATCGCGATGGACAAGACGCTCACGGTTAACGTCCCGATCGTGCTGAAGGGCGAAGCGGCTGGCGTGAAGCAGCAGGGCGGCATTCTTGAACAGATTCTCCGCGAGGTAGAGATCGAGTGCTTGCCGAACGATATTCCGGCTTCCATTGAGGCGGACGTCAGTGAGTTAGTTTTCGGCAAAGTGTTGCGCGTGGCAGATTTGCCGCACAGTGACAAACTCAAGTTTCTTACCGATCCGAACCAGCCTGTGGCTACCGTGATCTCGGTTAAGGAAGAAGTGGTAGCGACGCCGGAGGCGGTTGCAGCCGAGGCGGGTGCGACTCCTGCGGAACCCGAAGTCATCAAGAAGGGCAAGCAGGAAGCGGGTGAGGAAGGCGCGGAACCTGCCGCCGAGAAGGCAGAGAAGCCCGAAAAGAAGGAAAAGAAATAGTCCTCGTGCAGGGACGGGCGCCCTCGCCCGTCCAGCCGAGCTTTTTACATCGGCAAGACAACTGCAGGGCTCGACAGTGAAACGGCGAGGGATATTAAGACGGCGTGAAACTCATTGTCGGGCTGGGCAATCCGGGAGTGGAATACCAGTTCACGCCTCACAATTTGGGATTTCTTGTGGTTGACCGGATTGCGAGCGAGTGTGGAGTTGAGGTTAGAAACCGTCAGTGCCGGGCTCTAACAGCGAGAGCAGTGATTGGCTCGGAGACGGTTCTGCTGGCTAAGCCCGAGACGTTCATGAATCTGAGCGGTATCTCGGTGCGGGAGTTGGTCAGCAAGCACGAAGTCAGGCCGGAAGAAGACCTGATTGTGATTCAGGATGAGCTCGATTTTCCGCTGGGCACGCTTCGTATTCATCGGAGGCGGAGTTCGGCGGGGCATAACGGGATCGAGTCCATCATCAACGCCCTTGGTACGCAGGATTTTTTGCGGATCCGGATGGGGGTTGCGCCGGATCACAAGATCGAAGATGGGATGAGTTATTTGCTGTCGCCATTTCGTAAGGCGCAGCTCAAGGTTGTAGATCAAGTGCTCGACACTGCGGTCGAAGCAGTGAAAGTGATTTTGACAGAAGGCCCAGGTGCGGCGATGAATCGCTTCAATCGCAAGCCCGAAGAATAAAATTAGCCACGGATTTGCACGGATTACACGGAGATAATGGAATGAATCGTACGTATGAGCTGATGTTTATTGTCCGCCCGGATATGGCGGAAGAGGACCAGGACAAACTGATTTCCACGCTGGAGAGCGCGGTGACCTCTTCGTCCGGGCATGTGAAGAGCGTGGAGCGCATGGGCAAGCGGCGGCTGGCTTACACTGTGCGGAAATTTCACGATGGAATTTATGTGTTGCTGACCGTCGAAGGCGGTGGCGGCCTGATACACGAACTGGAGCGCCGGCTGCGCGTCACGGAACCCGTGATCAAGTTCCTGACCGTCCGCATCGACGAGGAGCAGAAGCGGCTGGATAAGATCAAGGCAATCAAAGACGCAAAGCGCAAAGCCGCAGCGCCCGCGCCTGTGGCTGAAACTGCTGGAGAGGCTCCGGCAGCTACAGCGTAAACGTTCTACACGAGCTTATTTAAGGAGCATCATGGCTGACGAAACTAGACCAAGCACGCACGAATCATCTTCTGGCGGTGACCGCCCCGATCGCGGTGAGCGCCGTCCCTCTTCTCGTCCCGGTGGACCGGGCGGGGGTCGCGAGGGCGGAGGTGGGGGTGGGCGGAAGTATTTCCGGCGCAAGAAAGTTTGCAAGTTCTGCGTCGAAAAGATCGAGGCTATCAACTACAAGGACATTCGTCTGCTGGCGCAGTTCGTGGCGGAAAGCGGAAGGATTGTGCCGCGGCGTCTGACTGGCGTTTGCACACCGCATCAGCGACGCTTGTCTCTGGCGATCAAGCAGGCACGCAATATTGCTTTGCTGCCGTTTGCCGGCCGCGCAGCCTAAAAAGCGGCCACGGATTCGCACGGATTGTTTTCCTTAGTCTAGTCCGTGAACAAGTGGCAGTTTTTCGCCTGTAAACATTTTAGAACGGGAGTTATCTATGGAAGTCATTCTTAAAGAAGATGTAGCGAAGCTCGGTTCGCGCGGGGATGTGGTGAAGGTTGCGGAGGGCTTCGGGCGAAATTACCTGCTGCCGCGGAAGTTGGCCATTGAAGCCTCTGCCAGCAACAAGGCGGTGATTGCGCAGATGAAAGCGGCTTCGGTGCGCCGTTCGGCCAAGGAGAAAACGCAAGCGGAAGAATTGGCCAAGCAGTTTGACGGCGTCTCGGTTTCTTTCCAGCGCCGGTCCGGGGAGCACGATCAGCTGTTCGGTTCTGTCACGTCCAGTGACATTGGGGATGCGCTGGAGAAAAAGGGCTTCAATGTGGATCGCCGCAAAGTCCAGTTGCACGAGGCGCTGCGGACTTTGGGTGAATTCATGATTCCCATCAAGCTGCACAAGGATGTAACTGCGCATCTGAAAGTGGTTATCGAGAAAGAAGCGGTCGAGTAGAGACGGTTTGGGCGGTCGATGAGGCCGCCCTAACATCCCGCAACAGGGGCACTCCGAGAGAAGTTGTGACCCGCATAACTTTTGTGCTTCCATCCTGTTACGCTAGTTCTCCGGCGGCAAGAATCCTGCCAAACTCCTATAATTTCTGCTCACGGTTGGACCCTTAGCCCGTCCATAGCTATGCAACCGGGAAGAACGGCAATGGCGTCCCGGTGCATTCGAGGACAAAGGAAAATATGCCGGCCGATGCGTGGGTTGTACCATTTGCAGTTGGCGAAGGTTGCTATCCGGCAGTACGACGGGACGCGAGGGAAGAAGCTGGCGGAATCCAGGAACCCCACTCACGGGGCGCTATGACTGGACAAGGGGCTTCAGGGCGAATCGACGACACCTTATTGGTCCGCGAAGCGCAGCACGGCAATCGTGCTGCCTTCGAGGAGCTGGTGCGGCACTACGACCAGGCAGTGCTGCGGCTTGCCATCCATCTCACCGGGTCGGAGCACGAGGCCCAGGATGTTTACCAGGACGCTTTCCTGAAGGCCTACAAGAGCATTGGCAACTTTCGCTTTGAGTGCTCCTTTTATACCTGGATTTACCGCATCGTGACGAACCTCTGCCTCGATCATCTGCGGAAAAGGCAGGTGCGCAAGGAAGACGCTCCGGTGGCGACGGACGCGGCTGGCGAGCAGTATGATGTGCTCGATCAAGTTCCCGACGGGCGTGCCAGTGCGAACCCCGAGCGTGACTTGATGCGGCGCGAGTTAGGCAAGCGCATTGGTCATGCGCTGGAGAAATTAACCCCGCGCGAGCGCATGGTTTTTGAGTTGAAGCATTATCACGGGCTCAAGCTGCGGACGGTTGGTGAGGTTTTGAATACGACCGAGGAAACTGCCAAGAATACGTTGTTCCGCGCGACTCAGAAATTGCGTGGCGCGCTGGCGGATATGAGATGAAGGTGTGGCACGGGCGAGTCGCTCGTGCTGTCGAGCCAAGCTCGACGCTAGCCGGGTCGAAGACCCGGCTCCACACAGGAAAACAAGAAAGAGATTTCCCCTTGAGGGGGTGCGATTATGAAATGTGAGTGGGTTAAAGAAAACGTTCTGTTGTATGTCTACAATGAGCTGCCCGACGACGCTCGTTACGAACTGGAACAACATCTGGCGCGCTGCGCCGACTGCACGGCCGAGCTCAAAACAACACGCAAGTTCCACGCTATGCTCTCCGAGTTGCCGGTTGAGGAGCCTTCGCCCAACCTGGTTGCGGCGGCTCGCATGCGGCTGCAGGAAGGGCTCGAAACCGCAGAGCAGGGCAGGTTTTGGCACCGGCTGATCTTCGATCCCGCGGCATGGTTTCGTCAGGTTCGTTTTGCTCCCGCGCTTGCCGCAGCCATCTTTATTGTTGGCTTTGCCGGCGGCATCGGAACCACCTATAAGGTTTTAAGCGGCAACGGTGGCTCGATCGCCTCAGTCCCGGTCAGCGCCCCGGCCGAATCTTCCATCACCGGTATTCAGTCCATCACGCAGGATCCTGGATCGAACCACATCAGCATTAAATACGACACAGTCTCTACGCAGGAAGCGCAAGGGTCGCTCAACGATCAGCGCATCCAGCAACTGTTGCTCTTCGCGGCGCGCAACAACTACAACTCGGGCGTGCGCATGGATTCCGTCGACCTGTTGACCCAGGAACCGAATAATACTCACGTTCGCGAAGCACTGATGTATGCGCTGCGGTACGACTCGAATCCGGGAGTGCGGCTGAAGGCGCTGGATGGGCTGGGCGCGTATGTGAAGAGCGATCCGCGGGTGCGGGATGCGATGCTCGAGGCTCTGGTGCAGGATTCGAATCCCGGGGCTCGAGCCGAAGCTTTGCATCTGCTCGAACCGGTACGCGCCGATGGCAGCGTCCGGTCGGTCCTGGAAAAGCTCGCGCAGAGCGATCAGAGCCAATACATCCGGTCACAGGCTCGTATAATGCTGGCCCAGCTTCCGGAGTTTGACTGAGAAGGTCGTGGAAAAGGTTTTGGGTGGGGATAGGAACGGAAGGTGAATGTTGAAGCAACTCTCGAAATACGTCGCGATTGTGTTGTTGATCCTGCCGCTGGCAGGGGCGCAACAGACTCGCGTTTATGGGGACGGCGGGAACTGGACGCAGGAGATCACTGGATCGCTTGCGATGGTCAAGAATCTGAAGATCAAAGTCGACATTGGGTCGGTGCGGGTCGAAGGCGGATCACAGCAAGGGATCAGCTACGTCATACGTAATCATTCTTACAGCGGTTCGGAAGACAAGGCCCGGCGCGAATTTGATTCTTACAAGATCAGCGCTTACGTCCGCGGCGATACGGCGTGGATCGAAGGCGATTGGCAGGGCGGCAGACCGCACAAGTTCTCCGGCGATTTTGAAGTCAAGGTGCCACGCGAGATGAATGAAGTAAAAATCGAGACCGAGGGTGGCAGCGTCAGCACCACGGGCATTGGGGGCCGGGTGGATGCGCAGAGCGGCGGCGGGAGTATACGCGTCGACGATATCGGGGGCACGGTCAACGCGGAAACCGGTGGTGGCAGCATTGATGTGGGCAATGTAGCTTCCGATGTCAGCCTGCACACGGGCGGTGGCTCGATCAAGGTGAATTTGGCGAAGGGGAAGATTGAAGCAGAGAGCGGCGGCGGTAGCGTGACCATCATTTCCGGCATGCAGGGCGCCGTGCTGGAAACTGGTGGCGGCAGCATCCAGGTGGAGCGTTGCGCTGGACGAGTGAAGGCTAGCACCGGCGGTGGGAGTATCGATCTGGGCGATATCGGCGGTCCAGCAGAAATGGAAACTGGCGGAGGTAGCATCCGACTGAATTCTGCAAAGGGCCCTGTCCGCGCGGAAACCGGCGGCGGCAGCATTGAATTGAATGGAGTGCCCTCGGCGCGAGCGGAGACTGGGGCGGGTGGGATCGTGGCAAAGTTTGTCGCCTCGAACGGCGAACACAATGATTCGGTTCTGGAAACTGCCGCTGGCGACATCACGGTTTACCTGGCACCGAACGTGAACCTCAGCGTTCGGGCGTCGATCGAAGTTGCTAACGGACACAACATTCGTTCAGATTTTCCCGATATCAAAGTGACCACGGAGGGCGGAGACTACGGCCCGAAGACGGTTACCGCGGAAGGAAGTCTGAATGGTGGTGGTCCGGTGCTCAAGGTGCGTACCACAACGGGCGACATCTGCTTTCGTCGTGCCAGCCATTAATGGCATTTGTGTGATCTGGGGGGGACATGCGAAACACAATCTTAACAACGTTGATACTGTTGCCAGTCCTGGCAGTGGCGACCTATGCTGCCGATCAGCTTAGCTTCGACACAAGCGAGGGTTATGGTTTCTCCAGCGAAGATTTTGGCAGCGGCTCGTATCTCGGCGTCGATACGCGCGACATCACTCCCGACCGCCTCGCCGCGCTGCACTTAAAAGACGAACGGGGCGTGGAAGTGACCATGGTGGATCAGGATGCGCCCGCCGGCAAGGCGGGACTCAAGGAGCAGGATGTGATCCTGACCTTGAATGGCGCCGATGTGCAGAGCGTCGAGCAACTGCGCCGCATGATTCGCGAAACGCCGCCTGGACGAATGGTGACACTAGGCATCAGCCGCGGAGGTCAGTTGATGACCATCAAGACCGAACTCGGCGATCGCAAGCAAAGCTACGCTCACAACTTTGGTCCAGATTCAAAGAAATTCAAATTCAACATGCCGATGATGCCCGCCATGCCCGTATTGCCCGACATGGATCTACCGGCTTCTATCGTTGTGGTTCATTCCTCAGCACGAAGTGGCCTGATGGTAGAGAACCTTACGCCGCAACTCGGCGACTTTTTTGGAGCCAAGAATGGCCAAGGAGTGCTGGTCCGGTCCGTAGAGAAAGGGAGCCGCGCCGACAAAGCGGGTTTCCGCGCCGGAGACGTGATCGTCAAGATCAATGGTGAACCGATTCGCGACAGCGGCGACTTCAGTCACGCGTTGCGCTCGCGCAAAGACAACACGGCCAGCATCAGCGTGATCCGTGACAAGAAAGAACAGACCATCAACATTACTTTGCCGGAACGCAAGCAGTCCGATCTCCGCGAGAGTATGGAGGTCGAAGTCCCCGAGATTGACGCCGCCGAAATGAGCCGGCTGCAAACTGAAATAGCCCGCCTGAAACCGGAAATGGAAGAGGCCATCAATCGCAGCCTTGAACTGGTCAAGCCAGAGATTGAACGCCAAGTCCGCGAAGCCCAAAGATGTGGTGAAGAGTACAAGCGCAAGATGCGCGATATGCAACGACAACTACGGGACCACCAACGCGAAATTCAGAGGGAACTAAGGCAGGAGTTGGAGAGCCCGAGCAGTGAATTCTGATCGCCTGTGTTGATTCGGGGTGTTGGTTCCTGATTTCTTGATTCCGCAAAACCTAAGGTCAAAAAAAAAGCGGACAGGAGTGTCCGCTCTACACTTAAATTCCGGAGCCTTGCGCGAAGCCGCGTTTCGGACCCGGAGCCAGGCAAACTCGATTTCGCCCAGCCTGTTTTGCGGCATACAACCCTGCATCGGCCGCCTTCACCAATTCATCGCGTGTGGTACCGTGCTCGGAATAGTTCGCAGTTCCCGCGCTAATCGTGACCGGGCGGGGAACGCCGGGGAATTGCCAGGCTTCCACCGTCTTGCGCAGTTTCTCGGCGACTCCCAAAGCGTGCACCGCGTTGGTTTGAGACAGTAAGATGGCGAATTCTTCCCCTCCGTAGCGGCACAAAACGTCAACCTTGCGCAGCTGCTGATGGAAGATCGATGAGACCTGGCGCAGAACCTCATCCCCCAACAGATGTCCAAATTCGTCGTTCAACCGCTTGAATTGATCGATATCGACCATGAGTATGGCCATGCCTGTTTGGTATCGTCGTGCGCGATCAATTTCCTCCACAATCCGCAATTCGAAAAACCTGCGATTGAAAATCCCGGTCAATCCATCCAGATACGCCAACTGTTTGACCCGCTCAACATAATGGGCATTCTGAATGGCAGTGGCGCAGATGTCGGCGACCGATTCCAACGGCTGCGTGTCAGTGGCGTTAAAGGCGCCGCCCCGAGTTGTGTCCAGCACCAAAACACCGAGGGTCTGCCCAAAAGAGACGAGGGGAATGCACATGCTCGAACCGGTTTCGACGTATAGCCCCACATCGGAAACCGCTTTCACATCATTCTCGATTAGAGTCTTTCCGGCGTCCAAAGCTCGTTGCCACAGTCCGTGTCCAGTAGCTGCGTCTCCCTCGCGAATGCGCCCGGTGAGCTTTCCATGGCTTGCCCGAAGGACCAGTTCGTCCTCATCCTTCAGGAGCACTGACACATGACAGAGTTGAAAAGCCTGCTGGATCAATAAACATACCTTGGAGAGCAAGTCCTTCAAATCCAGCACGGCAGTCATCTGCTGCGCGATCACATTGATCGCTTCCAGTTGCGAGGCGCGATGCCGCTCCAGCGAATAGAGCCGGGCATTTTGCAAGGCCATGGAGGCCTGAGTGGAAAATAGCGTCAGCAGGTCGATGGTTTCTGAATCGAAGTGGTTGAGGTTTGCGCTCTGGCAGTCCAACACCCCGACTACGTGGTCGCGGACCATCAGCGGGACCGCCAGCTCAGAGCACGTGTTTTTTGCCGACAAGATGTAACGTTCGTCCTTGCTGACGTCAGCAGCGTAGATAGGGCGTTTCTGGTGAGCGGCTGTCCCAGTGATCCCTGTGCCGATCGGGAGCCGGATCTTGTCTTGACCCTCGTCCCAGCCAACCTGGCAGCGCACATAGAGTTCGTCTTTTTCCCGCAATAGAATGGCGACGTTCTGCAGGTGGAAATAGTCGCGCGCGATGGTCAGGATTTGCTGCAGCACCTCATCCAGGTCAAACGTGGAGAGCACTGCCTGACTCGCGTCGTACAGCATGGAGATTTTCTGCATGTGCGCTGGCCAGATTCTAGCTGTGGGATCCCCGGTTACGGAGGTTCCGAAAGTAACGTCCAATGGCTGAAAGGCTTAGGCACCTTTGTCAAAAATCGAGACCGCTTCGGTTGGAAATTCTGCCGGACGGGGCGTAAGTATAAGAATCTGAACCGGCTAACGCGTGGGCTTCAACCTTGTGGCCGGTCCGAATCACTGCTCCGGGCGGCTATGGCTTTGATCATAAGGAGTGCAACCAGGCAGATCAGGAAGTCCACAACCATACCCAGATCGATCCGGGATCGCTCGTGGCGAGCTCCCAGCGGGAGATATCGCATGACCAGGAAGTAGACCGCATTCCCGGCGAGGACAGCTGCCAGGGCGTGAACGAAATTGGTGGTCTGTTTGGACATATCTTAAGTTTGACGTCCTCGTAGCGTCAGCACCCCATCGGCTTCGCTTGGGGTCCGGCTCTCGCCGGTGGGGATGGAGACGCCCCACCACAGACGCCGGGACGTCGGCGCTACTTAGTCGAACCCCGTGACGCCTCCTGCTAACATCCCTTGAGATGCTGCAACCGGGTACCTCCGTTCAATACGTTAACGGAATCGGTCCAAAGCTTGCCGAGGTGCTGGCCGCCAAAGGCATTCAGACCCTCGACGACCTGCTGCATTACTTGCCGTTTCGCTATGAGGACCGGTTGAATCCTAAGGGCATTACCGAACTGCGCTCCGGCGAAATGGCCACCGTGATTGCTGAAGTTCGGACCTCGGGTCTCTTCCGTACCCGCCGCATGCCCATCTTTCAGATGACTGCCGGGCAAGGCAGGACTCGATTGAAATGCATCTGGTTCAACGCGACCTATCTTCGCGACAAGTTCAAGCCCGGCCAGATCGTCGCCCTGTACGGCAAGGTCGAAGAGGACTACCGCGGGGGCGAACTTCAACTCACCCAACCACAATTTGAGATCATTGGGGAGGCCGACAACGCCGCCGACTCAGCCGAACAGAAACTTGCGGCTTCGCTCGAAATTGGCCGCATCGTGCCCATTTACGAATCCGCCGGACAGGGCCGTCTGACCTCGCGCTGGTTTCGCCGCATTATCCACACAGCGGTCGAAAACCTGCCATCGGATTTGCCCGACCCGGTGCCTGCGGTTGTGCGCCGTCACCTCAGCCTCATCTCACCCCGGGAAGCCTTGGAGAAAGTTCATTGGCCCGATCCCGGAGAAAGCATTGAAGACCTGCTATCGTCCCGCACCCCGGCTCATGTTCGCCTGATCTTCGAAGAGCTGTTTTTTGTGGAGCTTGGACTCGAACTGAAGCGTCGCGAACAGAAGGCACAAACCGGCATTGCGTTCCAATTGGACGATCGCGCACGCGCCGCAATCAAGAAGATTCTTCCCTTCCATCCCACGGGCGCGCAGAAGCGGGTGCTGAAGGAAATCGCGTCCGACATGGAAAAACCGTTTCCCATGCGCCGCCTGTTGCAGGGCGACGTCGGCTCCGGCAAAACCATCGTCGCCTTTGAAGCTGCCATTATTGCGATGGAAAACGGGTACCAGGTCGCGCTGATGGCGCCCACAGAGATCCTTGCACAACAGCACTACTTCTCCGCTCGACGCATCCTCGAAAGTGCGGGCTATCGCGTGGTGCTGCTAACCGGCTCGATGGAAGAGGATCGCAAGCGCGAAACCCGCCGCCACATCGCGCAAGGCAATGCGCAACTCGTGATTGGCACACATGCCCTCATCGAGCAGAGAGTAGAGTTTGCGAAACTAGGCATGGTCATTGTGGACGAGCAGCATCGCTTCGGCGTCCTACAGCGCTTCAAGCTGATGAAGAAATCAAGCGACGATCGCGTGGCTCGTGTGGTGACGGGCGATTCGCCCGTCCAGCCCGAGCAGAACTCGGCAGTTTCTCCGGAGCCCGATGTGCTGGTCATGACTGCGACCCCGATCCCGCGCACCTTGGCACTCACCCTCTACGGCGACCTGGACGTGAGCGTGATCGACGAAATGCCCCCCGGACGCACCCCTATCGTCACACGTTGCATATCGGATGAGCGCTCTCCCGAAGTCTGGGATTTCGTGCGCAAGCAAGTGGCCGCGGGACACCAAGTCTACGTCGTATATCCCGTGATCGAGGAAAACGAAGAGACCGAACTAAAAGCGGCCATGAAGATGTACAAAGAGTTGAGCAAGCGTATTTTTCCCGACTTGCGGGTCGCTGTGCTGCACGGGCGCATGGAGCCTGACTTGAAAGAGAACGTGATGCGCCTATTTCAGAAGGGTGAGATTGACATTCTGGTAGCCACCACCGTGATTGAAGTTGGCGTAGACGTCTCCAACGCAACGATGATGGTCATCGAACATGCCGAACGCTTCGGGCTATCCCAACTGCATCAGTTGCGCGGCCGCATCGGACGGGGTGCTGCCAAGTCATACTGCGTCCTCATGACTGGAGGGAAAGTTTCTGAAGACGGAGAACGCCGTCTTGATGCCATGGTGCGCACCAACGACGGATTTCAGATCGCGGAACTCGACTTGGAGTTGCGCGGCCCCGGTGAATTCTTTGGCACACGGCAGGCTGGCATGCCCAGCTTTCAAGTGGCCAACCTGATCCGCGATCGCCAGTTGCTGGAAGCAGCCAAGCGCGAGGCTGCCGCAGTCCTAGCGGGTCCAAACTCAGAAATTACGCAGGAAGAAATTGACACAGCCTTGCGCCACATGCGCACCCGCTGGCATAAAAGCTACGGGTTGGTGGAAGTGGGATAACCCTCGTTTTGACCTATCCCGACGCCGAACGGTCCGCTGGATTCACTGAGTCTGCAATCGGCAAGGCCGTCTTTTTCCGCATTGCTGCCAAGAATCAGTTTATGCATCAATGGACGGTCCTTGCCAATTCAGCCCTTCCCACTCATTTCTGACGAGGCAGCCTTTGCTACGTGGTTACCTTGTTTGCTTGCATCCGTTCTTACCGTTGCAGTAGGTATAGGTTTTCATGTCCAGTGGCGTGTTTTGATCTTGGTCGCCGTTGGCACTGAAGGTGTATATCACGAGGGTTGTGCCGCTGGTTTGAGCGAAGCCGAGCAGAGAATTGGTCTGCCAGTACGTCCCTTGGCACCCTCCATTGACCTGAGCCGAACCGGTGCCGAACTGATAATATTGAGTCGACTTAATTCCCGCCTTCTCCAGTCGTGTGTAGAGCGGGTTGCTCTTTATATCTTTCCCTACATCGTACCAGCTAGCGTTATATGGGAGGAGACATCCGAAATAGCCAGCCGTGGGAGCTATTGACCATTCCGTCGCTCCGCCATACGTGACACCCGGGCCGGTTACAGTTATGAATTCGGTTGAATCGTCCGGCCCGATGTAGTTGCCAGCCTTGAAGTGGTTATTGATCGGGATCGGCGATGGCGTCACCTTCGGATAGCCAGCCGACACCGTCAGGGTGCCGTCATCGGCCACATCGAATTGGATAACGATGTCATCATAGATTATCTTCCCGGTAGAAGTGACCACCGGCAGGAAGGTCCCATTAATGGTACTGGTGGTAGCGGTTAGGGTTGAATCCTGGAACAGCGCCTCAGGCGTAGCAGTTGGAGGTTGCGACGAAGCTGTGCCCAGAGTTTGTGCGTGAGCAAAAACTACCCACGCGGTGCTGAGAACGATTGCAAATACGGCCAGCGGTGCGACACGGCGCCGTAACGTGTTGAGAGTGTGACTCTGCATGAAACGTCTCCTTCTTTCTTCGTGATCAGGTCACGAAAACCATGTGTAAGCAGTCCCTCCTCTGCTTCGCGACCGATGCTAGACCTTAAATGTGACTTGGTTGTGACTGCCCGATGAATTTATCTGCGCCGCACGGTTCGGTAGCCTTTGGAGGTGATGGATGTGATAATCGGGATGAGTGATCGTTCCGTTGAAAACTGATCTCTATCAAAAGCTTCCGTCGGTGGATGAATTAGTGCGCAGCCCGCGATTGGCGACACTTGCTTCACAAGAAAGCCAAGTTGCTGTCACCGACGCAGCCCGCGCAGTGCTGGCATCTTTGCGCGAGGAAATTGCCGCCGGGCGGCTCGACGCGAACGGGGTTCGCTTGGCGCTTTCCGGACTGGAAGCTGCAGTGGAGAGGCAAGTTCGGCAAGCGCTGAAGTATTCGCTGCGATCCGTAATCAATGCTACCGGAGTCATTCTGCACACCAATCTGGGACGCGCCCCGCTCCCGGCTTCAGCGTTGGAGCACATCCGCGAAGTTGCGCAGGGGTACTCGAATCTTGAGTTAGATCTTGATACCGGAGAGCGCGGCAAGCGCGATGTACACGTCGACCGCCGGTTCCGCAAACTGCTCGATGAAAGTGGAGGCGCGGGAGTCGTTGCCCGTGCGACCGAGCAAAAAATCTCAACCATCGTCGTCAACAACAACGCCGCCGCAGTTCTCCTCGCCCTCAACACGCTCGCAGAAAATGGCGAGGTCATTGTTTCCAGAGGAGAGCTGGTCGAGATCGGCGGCTCGTTCCGCATCCCGGATGTGATGGCAAAATCAAATGCCATCCTGCGGGAAGTGGGAACCACCAACCGCACCCGGGTCGGCGATTACGAAAAAGCGATCAACGAAAAAACCCGCCTGCTACTGCGCGTGCACCGCTCCAACTTCCAAATCACCGGATTCACCGAGCAACCGCGAATCGAAGAATTAGTCGGCCTGGCGCGTAAGCGCAACATCCCACTCGTGGAAGACTTGGGCAGCGGCGCGCTCTTTGACCTGCGCTCGGTCGGGGTGAATGGGGAAGCAAGTGTGCTCGACAGCCTCCACCAGGGCGTGGACGTGGTGACTTACAGCGGAGATAAGCTGCTAGGCGGACCGCAGGCTGGAATGCTGAGTGGCCGCAGCGATCTGATCGCTCGCATGCGTTCGAATTCGTTCTTCCGCGCGCTGCGAGCGGACAAACTGACTTACGCAGCACTCGAAGCGACGTTGCTTGCCTACGTGAAAGGCCAACATGATGCGATTCCTGCTTTGCGCATGATGCGTCGGTCGAAGGAAGAGATCGAAAGGCGTGCGGAAGGGGTTGCGAAAAAACTGCAATCGTCGAGGTTGTCGGTTGAAGTGCGGGACGGTGAATCTGTAATCGGCGGCGGCGCCGCGCCCTCAGCAACGCTGCCTACGCGCTTGCTAGCGATCACTTGCGATGGCTTGAGCGCGGACGAACTAGCGACGCGTCTGCGTGCCTCCGATCCACCGATCATCGCGCGGGTGGAAGAAGGCCGCGTGCTGCTTGATCTGCGAACGGTATTTCCGGAGCAGGACGAGAATATCGCCCAGGCTCTCAGACAAATCGCGGAAAAATGATTCTACCGAAGTCGATTATCCTCTGTGCTCCGTGGTGAATGAATTGTGGCAATCCTCTACACCATTGGCCATTCCACGCGCCCGCTGGATGAATTCCTCGCAGTCCTGCAGGCCCACTCTATTCGAACCTTGGTCGATATCCGGTCTTTTCCCATGTCGCGCCGCTTGCCCCATTTCAATCGCGATGCGCTGGAGAAAACCTTGGCCGACGCCGGAATCCGCTACGCATGGCTCAAGGAACTCGGTGGACGACGCAAGAAGATCCGCGACGACTCGCCCAACGTAGCGCTGCGGAATGACAGCTTCCGCAACTATGCGGACTACATGCTCACGGAGGACTTCCAACGCGGCACCGCCGAACTGATCAAACTTGCCGAGCAGTCGCGCACCGCTTTTATGTGCGCCGAAAGGGTTTATTTTCGCTGCCATCGCATACTGGTTTCCGACTGGCTCGTGGCGCACGGCCACGAAGTTTTTCATATCGATGGAACAGGGCCTGTCCGGAAGCATCAGCTCATGTCCGAAGCGCGGTTGGTGGACGGCCAAGTCATCTACCGCGGAGACCGCTTGCTGTGAGTAAACACTCCTATCTGGAAGCTCTTTTCGCCGCCCTGATTTAGACTTCCATTGCGACGACAAAGAGGCGAATATGGCTGAACGTTCTCCGCAGACTCTGGCAAATCATGTAAGACTTGATCCTCCATTCCACTTTTTCGTGTTACCGGTATTCGCAATCTCATGGATCATCAGTGTGGTTCTGGCGGTGCGCCACCCAGGTTTCCTGCACGTCTGGATCGTGATCTTCAACACGGCGCTAATTGTTGCGGTCACCAGGATTCGGCAATACGCGCTCAAGGTACAGGACCGGGTCATCCGGCTGGAAGAGAGGCTGCGGCTCGCCGCGCTGCTGCCCGAGTCGCTGCGCCCGCAAATCGCTAAGCTCAGAGAGAGCCAGCTAATCGCGTTGCGCTTTGCCTCGGACGAAGAGGTTCCCGCGCTCGTCGAACGCACCCTATCGGCAAATCTGTCGCGGCGTGATATCAAGAAATTCATCAAGAATTGGCGGCCGGACGATTGGCGCGTCTGACGAGATTCGGCCAGCCGTAGAATTGGACGAAGCCAGCATTCTTAGCTTCCGACCGTTAAACTGTCTGCATGATTGTTGGCACTGGTATCGACATAGCGGAGGTACCGCGCATCGAGGCGTCGATCACACGCTTCGGCGACCGCTTTCTGCACCGGATCTTTACCGAGGCCGAAATCCGCTACTGTGAATCGAAAGCCAATCGAGTCGAGCGTTACGCCGCCCGCTTTGCCGCCAAGGAAGCCGGCATGAAAGCCATCGGCACCGGTTGGAATCATGGAGTCACTTGGCGCGACGTTGAAGTTTGCCGCCAACCGGGAGGTCGTCCCACCATAGCGTTTCACGGCAAAGCAGCCGAGTTCGCGGCTAAGCTGGGCGCGGTCCATATTGCGCTTTCACTTTCTCACACTGAGGAGTACGCCATTGCGCAAGTCATCCTCGAAAGCTGATCAACTGCGGACGGCCGCCTCACCTGTCGCACACGACACTCTTGTAGCTGAATGCTGACGACTGAACGCTGAGTGCTTCTGTTAGACTGGCGCATTCCATGTCGGCTTTCAGCGAAACAACTCCTTCGATCAATCGAACCAATCCGGTAGAAACAGCCCACGAGCGCTCTCTCCTGGCCGGGGTGGCTATCAGTAGCTTTGCAGCGCTGCTGCTGGAATTAGCGCTTACCCGGTTATTTTCCGTTGTTTTGTTTTACCACTTTGCATTCCTCGCAATCTCCATCGCGCTCCTCGGTCTCGGTTCCGGCGGGGTCTTTGCTTATCTACAAAAGAATTGGTTGGCACGCCTTTCGACACGCAGTCTGCTGTCGTGGCTGTGCGTCAGCAACGCTTTGGTGGTACCGGTTGTTTTAGAAATCGTGTTACACGTTCCGGTCTCGCTTGTCTTGTCGCGAGCCAATTTCCTACGGCTTACGGCAATTTATCTGGCCTCTGCGATTCCATTTTTTGTGACTGGCCTTGAATTCTCCATTCTGTTTGCTCGTGAATCGAAACACATTTCGCGGCTTTACGGAGCCGACCTGCTGGGTGGCGCGCTGGCATGTTTAGGAATTGTTCCTCTGCTTAACTGGCTGGGTGGTCCAAACACAATTCTGTTCGCAGGCGTGATGGCGTCGATTGCGGGAGCCGCTTGGGCCACGAACGCTAACGTCCGCAAACTCACGCTCGGCTTGGCTGCAGCCCTCCTCTTGGTAATTGCCGCGAATCGGTCGGGCAAGCTGATCGATGTTGTTTACGCGAAGGGAATTTTTCGTGACAAGGCTTGGGTAGAGTTCGCGCGCTGGAACGCAATTTCCCGTGTGGAGGTAGATCGCCAGGGGGAGGGAAAAGTCGTTGTCATTGATGCCGACGCGTCTACCTACATCATGAACGCCGACCCCAAGCAGTGGGAGGGCTCGGAATGGCAAGCGGACTTGATGTCCGCCCCACCAGCACTGGCGAACATTTTGCGCCCGCAGGGGGAGTACGCCATTATCGGACCGGGCGGTGGTGTGGATGTGCTTCGTGCAGTTGCGAACGGCAGTCCGAGCGTTACGGGAATTGAGATCAATCCGATCATTGCCAACACTGTTATGCGCGGACGCTACGCCGATTATTCCTATCATTTATACGAGCGTCCTGAGGTTCACATTCACGTAACCGACGGACGATCGTTTGTTCGCAATACGACGCAAAATTTCGACGTCGTTCAAATGACTCTCGTCGATACCTGGGCTTCAACCGCTGCCGGGGCTTTCGCTCTCAGTGAGAACAGTCTTTATACCGTAGAAGCGTTTCGCGAATACTTCGAGCACCTGAAACCCGACGGCATGGTCGCCATTACTCGTTGGGAGTTCCGCCAGCCTCGGGAAGCCCTGCGCGTGGTCTCGGTCGCAATGCAAGCGCTACATGAGCTTGGGGTGCAGAATCCGGCGAGGAATTTTATCGTAGTGTCGGAGGGCGATCTCGACGAAGATGGAATCCCGGTAGTGGTGCTGGCCAAGAAAAGCGCCTTCACCGCTGACGAAGAGGACAAAGTTCAGTCTCACCTCAGCAGCAATACCAAGTTAGTGGCGCTATATCTTCCGTCTGAGCCCACGGACAATCCGTTTTCCGAACTGATTGCCCGCAATGACCCTTACGCTTTTGCGAACGCGTATCCGTACAATGTGGCGCCAGTAAACGACAATGCGCCCTTTTTCTTTTTCACCCTAAAGCTTGATCAGCTTCTCCATGGCGAGGATTTGAGTCAAGGCATCGATTGGAAGGTGAACCTGGGAGTGGTCGTACTCGGTATGGTGCTGATGATCTCTTGTGTCGCCGCGCTCGCATTTCTGGTGATCCCAATGGTCGTGCGTGGGGGACGGAAACAAGAGCACCCGCTCCGGCTCTTGTATTTTGTCGCGGTAGGATTGGGATACATTCTGGTGGAGATAGCCTTCATCCAGCGCTTCGTTTTGTTTCTTGGCCATCCAACTTATGCCCTCACCGTAGTGGTGTTTTTGCTTCTGCTGTCGAGCGGGGCCGGCAGTCTTGCATCGCGTAGATGGGTGGGCCACACGCAACTGACCTGGCTACCGCTGGCCGTCGTCGCGGGAGGGCTTCTACTTTACGTTTTCATCTTGCCGCGACTTTTGAATGCGCTGGTGGGGCTTCCATTTGAGGCAAAACTACTGGTAAGCGCCGGCCTGCTGGTTCCGCTAGGGTTTGCCATGGGAATGCCATTTCCCACTGGGTTGAGGGCGCTCGCCAGCGGCGCTGTGCCTGTGTTTCCCGTTGCCAGGAGGCGCGAATTCGAGGAGAACGCGGTGGAGTGGGCATGGGCTATGAACGCGGGTTCCAGCGTACTGGGCTCCGTCCTGGCCATGGTGATTGCTATTCAGTTCGGATTGAACGTAACCCTGGCTTGCGGAGCCGGGGCGTATTTGATTGCCATGCTTTTGTCGGGAACTCTGCATCCACCTCGTGCCTGATGTAAAGCCACCGCAACGGTCTGCTATTATGCAGGCATTCGCTTATTTTTTCCGGCCGCGGAGAATGTTGCCATGACGTTCTTAGGGAGAGCCAGTGCCTAGCCAGAAACAGTTGAAGTGGTCTGAACTGAAGGTTGGGCTCACGGTGTTGGCAGCCTGCATCACCCTGGGCATTCTGATCCTACTCATGAGTGGCACCGGCGGTATTTTTACCAAGAAAATCACCCTGAAATCTTATTTCGATAATGCCGGCGGGCTGAGGGAGGGAGCGCCGGTGCGTCTTCAGGGCGTGGACATTGGCAATGTCTCCGCAATCAGGGTTGTATCTGATCCGGCCAAGCGGCTGACTCCGGTGGAAGTCACCCTGAAGGTCAATATGAAATATCACCGCAATTTACACAAGGATTCCGTTACCTTGCTGTCCACTGCGGGGGTGTTAGGCGAAACCTACATCGATATCGACAGTTCTCAAGCCACGGGTCCGGAAGTCCGGCCAGGAGACGTACTGGCTACTCACGAAACTCCGCAGATCGAGGACGTCGTGCGCGCCAGCCAAAGCACGCTGCAAAATCTGGACGCGCTCGAAAAACGTGTAGATCGCATCTTGGCGTTCGTTGAGAGCGGCCAGGGTTCCATCGGCAAGGTGATTTATGATCCCAGCCTCTACAACCGGCTCAACTCAACGGTCTCTCAATTTCAGGAATTGGTCAGTGATGTGACTTCGGGCAAAGGCAGTCTGGGTAAACTGCTGGTCGACGACCAGCTTTATCGGAGCGCAAATTCCACGATCGATAAACTAAACGGGGTGATCGACGACCTGAACGCCGGCAAGGGCACTGCCGGTAAGTTCTTGAAAGATCCCACTCTGTACAACACTGCGAACGATACTATCGCCAACGTCAAGAAGTTGACCGATGACGTGAACGCGGGCAAAGGCACCATTGGCGTATTAGCCAAGAATGAGGAGTTTGCCAACAAGCTGCAAAACACCATGACTAAACTTTCGGCTCTGAGCGACCGCCTGAATTCAGGCGAGGGTACGATCGGGAAACTGCTGCAGGATCCGTCTGTATACAACGACACCGACAAATTGCTACAGGATATGCAAGACTTGATCAAGGCAATCCGTCAAAATCCAAAAAAGTATCTAACGATTCATCTGAAGATTTTCTAAGCTTGCCTAACTTGACGTAGCCCCGGGCGTACTCGTCCGGGAGGTTTTGCACGTGGTGCAAAATGCGCTTGTCATCACGAGCGACGCGAGGCGTACTGGGTTCAATCGTAATGGGGGTCTAGACAATATTTGCTTGGTTCCGACTACAGGGCGAAGTCGCCTCCGCCTGCTCGTGGGCGTGATAGCTGGAGCGCACCATGGGACCTGATTCCACGTGGCGGAAGCCGAATCGCAGAGCCTCGTCTTTCAAATATCGGAATTCATCCGGCGTGTAGAAGAGAGCGATGGGCAGGTGGTCGCGTGATGGGCGAAGGTACTGGCCGACGGTCAATATGTCGACGCCGCGCGATCCCAGGTCGCGAAACACTTCTATCAGTTCAGAAATTGTTTCTCCCAGACCTACCATGACACCGGACTTGGTTACCATCCCTGGCGAAAACTTCTTGGCGTTCTCCAGCAGGCGCAGGGTGCGCTCATAGCGAGCCCCCGACCGGACTACTCGATAAAGCCGTGGCACAGTTTCTGTGTTGTGATTCAGAACATCAGGCTCGGCATCCAGAACAATTCGCAACGCGTCGTCGATTCCCTGGAAATCGGGAATCAGAACTTCGATGCGGCACTCGGGAGACAGCTCGCGAATCTGACGGATCGTCTCCGCGAAAACTCGCGCGCCGCCCAGATTGTCGTCATCGCGATTGACGCTGGTTACGACCGCATGTTTTAAACCGAGCGTCGCCACCGCCTCAGCCACGCGACGTGGCTCGTCCCAGTCGATCGCCACAGGTTTCCCTTTGGGAACCGCACAAAAACCGCAGCGCCGGGTACAGATGTCGCCCAAAAGCATGAAAGTGGCTGTGCGGTGATTCCAGCATTCGCCGATGTTGGGGCACTGCGCCGATTCGCAAACCGTGTGCAATCCCAGGCCGCGGGCTAGTTTCTTGAGATTATGAAAATTCTCGCCCACGGGAGCCTTAGCCCTGAGCCACTCCGGTTTGGGCTGCCGGATGGGGGGCGCGAGATCAATCTGGACGAACTGGGAAGCACCTGCCATCTGCTGATTCAATTCTACATACCGATTGACGATTCGCGAAGCATTGACAACCGGGACTAAACGGATTCGAAGTCTCGCGCTAGTTTCTCGTGTCGAACGCGGGCGGCTTCAACCAGAGCCTGGAAAATCGCTCGCGACGATTCGTCTTCATCAACAGACCGTTCTGGATGCCACTGGACGGCGAGCACAAAGTGATCGGCTGACGTTCCCTCGAGCGCTTCGATGACCCCGTCTTGCGGAGACCGGGCGACCACTCGTAAGCCATCGCCGACAATGTCCGCTGCCTGGTGATGACTGGAATTAACTGGGAAGATGAGGGGTTGTCCCTCAGGGGCTGAAGCCCTCTCATTTGATGTCAGGGTGGGACGGCTGAAGCCGTGCCCTTTCTCATTGGCCCGCACAATCTTTTCCAGCTTCGATTCGGGCTCGACTTCGACGGTATGCGCCACTGGGACGTTCCGTCCTGCGGCGTGATTCACCGGAGACTCGAGGTGTTGAATCAAGGTGCCGGCGCGGTACACGTTTAGAGCCTGCAGGCCATAGCAGATGCCGAGCACTGGCTTACGCATGTTGTATGCGTCCTGCAGCAGCAACTCGTCAACGGTGTCGCGGCTGGAATCAGCGGCCGCCGTATGCGGATCATGCGCAGCGTCGTATTTGGACGGATCAACGTCCGCTTTACTTCCTGGCAGCAATACAGCGTCACAGCGCTCGATAAGCTCCATCACTTTCGCGGGCGTCTGATCCAGAGGAATGCGAACCGGTTCTCCTCCCGCCATTGCGACGGCGCGCTCGTATTGGGGCAGGGACCGCTCGGCATATTCCTGATCACCGGAATGCGGAAGCGGGATGGCAATGCGCGGTGGCATAGCGCCTCAGTCTACTTGTTCTTTGGTGGTTTTCGTTTCTCACGTTTTGGTGCGTCTTTGTTTCCCATACACACAGTTTTACATATACGAGCCCGCTTGACTACCTCAGCGAATCGAAACTGCACATGCGGCACCACCATCCCCATGTAGCCTCCGGAGGTGTCGTCAGCGAAGTTACGTACGAGTTAGTGTCAACTTCCGTTTGACGCTTCTCCGCAGCGCACGTTAGAATGATTGAGTTTGCCTGTACTCGCGGTTCCGTTCTGGGGCCGTCCGCAATCGTTGCCAAGAGCGCCGACGCGGAAAGCAGCAAGCATAGAAATCATCAGGTTCTTCAGGCCGCGCCCGTGTGCGAGGGAATGTTTGTCCTATCGCGCTGAAAGCGTGCAGCCCGGAACCGCAGGAGACATAAGCATGTACGCGGTCATCCGCGCCGGTGGAAAGCAGTACCGGGTGGCGCCCGGAGATGTGATTCGTGTGGAGACGCAAGGCACCGGCACGAACGGTCAAGTGGAGTTCAGCGATGTGCTGGCGGTTTCCGCCGGCGATGGTCAGATCGGCAAACCGGGGTCTGGAGCACTGGTGACTGGCGACGTCGTCGAGCAAGGCCGCGAAAAGAAAATCCTTGTCTTCCACTACAAACGCAAGAAGCAGTACAAGAAGCTGCGTGGACATCGTCAAAACTATACCGCCGTACGCATAACGGAAATTGCGTTTGACGGCCAGAAATTCAGCGCTCCCGAACTTCCCAAGAAAGTTGCCAAGCCAAAGAAGGCAGCTCCGGCGGAGACGGAAGAAGTTAAAGCCGAGGCGAAGCCTCATAAGGCACCGGCCAAGAAAAAGGCCGCAGCTAAGTCGGCGGCGAAAAAGGCTGCACCAAAGAAAAAGAAGTAACTGAACGCTGACTGAAAGCTGAAACCTAAAAACTAGAACCTGGAATCTAAGTCATGGCACATAAAAAAGGGCAGGGTACTTCTCGAAACGGTCGCGACTCGAACGCGCAACGATTAGGCTTCAAGGCGTTTGGCGGACAACTGGTTCCCGGCGGCACGATTATCGTGCGGCAGCGGGGCACGCGGGTGAAGCCGGGCTTGAACGTCGGCCGCGGCAAGGATGACACGCTATTCGCCAAGATCACGGGCCGCATCGTATTCAAGGACCGCGGTCAGTCCGGCAAGTACGTGATGGTCGAGCCCATCGCTGCGGAGTAGGTTGTTGCCACGCCACGCGGGCGAGGGCGCCCGCGCCACACACAGCCTCGCCTTTGGGCCGGGGCTTTTTTGTTGCATGGTCTTCCGCTTTTCCTTTGTGTACCTTCGTGTCCTCCGTGGTTGACGCCTTTGACCTTCCTTAACCACAAAGGACACGAAGGTACACAAAGGAAAACACAAGATCCTCATGTTCATCGATGAAGCTACAATCCGAGTAAAGGCAGGCGATGGCGGCAACGGCTGTCTCGCATTCCGGCGGGAGAAGTACGTTCCGCGGGGTGGGCCATCCGGCGGTGATGGCGGCGACGGCGGCGATGTCATCATGGAATCGAGCGAGCGTCACAACACTCTGGTGCACTTCCGTTTCAATCCAGAATACAAGGCGCAACGCGGACGCCACGGTGAAGGCTCAAACTGTAAGGGCAAAGAGGGCGAAGACGTTTTATTGAAAGTGCCGGTAGGCACGATCGTGTACGACGCGGAAACCGGCGAGAAAGTCCATGATTTTTCGCATGCCGATGAACGCATTGTGATTGCCGCTGGCGGGCGAGGCGGCCGGGGAAACGCGCGCTTTGCTACCTCCACCCACCAGACGCCGCGCGAGCACGAAGAGGGACGGCCGGGCGAAGAACGTGTCTTCCGTCTGGAACTCAAGTTGTTAGCGGACGTAGGTCTGGTCGGTTATCCCAACGTCGGCAAGTCCACGCTGATTTCGCGCATCTCGTCTGCGCGTCCAAAGATCGCGGATTATCCCTTTACTACTTTGCAGCCCAACCTCGGCGTGGTGGCGGTCGGGGAAGCGAAAGACGAACGCAGCTTCGTAGTAGCGGATATCCCCGGGCTCATTGAAGGTGCGCATACGGGATCTGGCCTGGGCATACAGTTTCTGCGCCACATCGAGCGTACCCGACTGCTGGTTCAGTTGGTAGATGTATCGGATTCTAGCGGTCGTCCAGACCCGGTGAAGGATATCGAAGTAATCGAAGGCGAGCTGAAAAGCTTTGGCGCGGGACTCGACCAGAAACCGATGATCATGGTCGCCTCGAAGATCGATGTCGCGAACAAAGACAAGCTGGCGAAGTTAAAGCGCCATTGCAAGAAGCACGGGCTGGAGCTGTTTCCTATCTCGGCCGTGACCGGGAAAGGCATTGAGGAATTGAAATACGCCATGGCCGACAAGGTCGAAGAAGCGCGGCTTCAGGCTGCAGGCGACAGGCTTCAGGAAGAACCTCCGAGCGCAGAGATCACGCCGAGGATACGGAGCAGCAATCGTTAGCAGTTCGCATACTCAAGGTGATCGCTACGCCTCCGGAACATGCGAACCGTGCTGGAAGTGATATTGCAGAATTTTGGCTGCTAAAGCAGGGTTCATCGAAGGCGTTTCGGCTTCCATCGTGCGTACGACTTCACCGCGGCACACCACCTCCGCCGCCGACAGCCCTGCGATTTCCGCGGGCAACACCAGATTAATCTCTAGCTGAACATTCGCCGGAAGCATTTCCTCCGCACGGAATAGCAGACCTGAACGGCTGATGTTTTCGGTAGTGCCGGCCCGCCAATCGTTGTCTCCAATTGGCCGGTACTTCAGCGGCAATTGAAGTTTGAACCGCTGCGCACGGAATGGAGACAACTTTCCGACGGCGCGGCCATTTTCGCTTTGAATCGCTAATCGGGCAGACATCGAGACCTCCTTGGGGAGTGGGGCATCCAGCACCTCGCGCACTTTTGCCTTGAGTGTGAGGAGAGTAAAGGGCTTCTGCAGCAGGGTGATTCCTGCGTCCAGCGTGCCGTTTTGGCCAATCGCGTTTTCGGTATAGCCCGACATATACAGCACTCGCATTTCGGGCCGACGCGGACAAAGATGGTTCGCCAGTTCGCGCCCCGTCATTCCCGGCATGACTACGTCGGTCAGCAGCAGATGGATGGGGCCGGTATGAGCGTTAGAGATCAGGATTGCGGTCGTGGGATCGCTGGCATCGATCACGGTGTATCCCTGCAGTTCAAGATACTCGCGGGCGAGACGCAGAACTGTGACTTCATCCTCGACCAGCAAAACTGTCTCGCGACCCTGCTGAACGTCCTTGGGTGCGGCTGCAGGTTTCGCCACCGCGGCTTCTCCGGCTTCGCTTACCCGAGGTAAATACACTTTGAAGGAGGTGCCTTTGCCGGGCTCGCTATAAGCCCAGATGTAGCCTCCGCTTTGCTTGATGATGCCGTAAACCATGGACAGGCCGAGTCCAGTCCCCTTCGGACCCTTGGTGCTGAAGAACGGTTCAAAGATGCGGCTCTGGGTTTCGGCATCCATTCCGACGCCGGTGTCGCTGATAGCGAGCATTACGTAATCGCCAGGTTCTGCCGGCGGGTGCAGACGAGCATAAGTTTCGTCGAGGGTGACATTCGCAGTTTCGATGGTGAGCTTGCCGCCGCGGGGCATGGCGTCGCGAGCATTGACCGCCAGATTCATGATGACTTGCTCGATCTGGCCAGGATCAGCCTTGGCAGATCCCAAATCGCTTCCCGGTACCATCACCAGTTCAATGTCTTCGCCGATAAGCCGAGTCAACATTTTGAAGTTCTCGGTGACCACCGCGTTCAGATCCAGGACCTTCGGGGTCAGCATTTGCTTCCGGCTGAAAGCCAGTAGCTGGCGAGTGAGCGCCGTCGCCCGATTGGCAGCGTTGGCGATTTCCTGAGCCGGGCCGCGCACCGCTGGGTCGGAGCCGATCCGCTCCAAGAGAAACTCGCAATATCCTGAGATCACCATCAGCAGATTATTGAAGTCGTGCGCAATGCCACCGGCCAGCCGGCCAACCGCTTCCATCTTCTGCGCTTGACGGAGTTGTTGCTCCAGCGCTCGATGCTCAGTCACGTCTTCCGCAAATAGTTCGAAAAATGTTGCATTGCGATCGTCACGAATCGTTCGCCCTGAGAGGCGCACGGTGATGGGAATGCCGTCCCTGCGAACCCAATCGGCGATCAGCCCATTGAACCGGTGCGAGGAGCGGAAATGGTCGGCGACCACGAACCACTGCTGGGTGTCGGCATACAGGTTTGCTAAATTGCCATCCACTAGTTCGGAGGGCGCAGCATAACCCAGCATGCCGACCAGGGCCGGGTTCGCGCTGAGCAGGATTCCGTCCGCATCGCAACGGCAAATTCCATAGGGAGCGTTGGTCACCAGCGAGCGGAAGTTGACTTCCGAACGCCGCAAAGCCTCCTGCGCCGAGCGCAGGGCCGCATTGAAGGAGCAGATCAGCAGCGCCACAAAAACAAACAGCGTCAGATGTATGATGGCCTTGCGATATTCGGCGGGGGAGTGTTCTCCGGCTATAGAAAAATAGGCGCTGACGGTGAGCGCAAAAGACGTGGCCACAAGGCCCGGCTTCCAGCCGCCGTACCAGGCGCTGACCATAATGGCGACCGCAAACACGACCAGCCGGCTTTCGACCACATCGGCCAGCATTAATGCCGGGATCAGAGCGAGGGTAATGCTGAGGACGGCGACGCCGTATCGGAGGATAGGCGCCCGAGCCGGGGGAATGTAGCGTCCGCGAAGAAGGGGGAGCTTCAGTCGCATCCAAATCAACTTTAGTTACAAAATAGGAACTCCGCGAGTTACCGGAGTTCATGTGGTTGCTGATAGGTGGGCGCTGGCCTTGAGGACAACCACTGCCTCAACTATTAGCCTGAATGTACAACGAGGTCGGCCTGTGAATTTCGCTCGGAGACAAAATTCCGGATTTTGTGAATCAAGAGATACACGGGGCGGAACAGATCCGGCTGGTGTAGTTATTGGGAACACATGAACATCGGACTTTTTGGTGGAACCTTTGATCCCATCCACCATGGGCACACGACGCTGGCGCGTGGCGCGCAGGAGCGCTTCCACCTGGGCGCGATCCACTTCGTCCCGGCCAGTATTCCGCCGCACAAACAGCGCCACCCAATCACTCCGTATTTCCATCGGTACGCGATGGTGGCGCTGGCAACCATGAACGAGAAAGCTTTTTTGCCGTCGCTTTTGGAAGCGCCGGCAGAGGTTAGCCCAAGTGGAATCACCGGCAAGAAGGGGCAGGCCGCCCCGGTGCCAACCGTTGCGAACTACAGCATCGATACGGTTCTACGCTTAAAACAGACGCTCAAGAGGAGCGACCGGCTTTTCTTCCTGATCGGGATTGATGCGTTCAACTCGATCGCCACCTGGCACGAAGCCGAGGCGCTTTTCCGCGAATGTGAATTCATTGTGGCCAGCCGTCCAGGGTTTTCTCTGGCGGATGTAGCCAATGCTTTGCCGGAACAGCTCCGCCCGAAGTCGGCGGTAACCAAACCATTTGCCAAGCAAGCGGCAAAGGGTGATCTGGTGCTGGCAGGAGCGACAGTGCATCTGCTGGAAGACGTACATCAAAACGTCTCGGCTACGGCGATTCGGGACGCGGTTGTAGCCAAGAAGTCACTGACGAAGTTTGTGGATTCGGCGGTTGCTGAGTACATCAAGAAAATGGGCCTTTATCGGACTCGATAGTTCGGTGTGAGCGATTGGTGGTTAGCTGTTTCCGAAATATGTGCGACCTGGAAAACGACAAGAGGGACCGATGCTTCTCAGTTAGAATGAAGAAACCAACGACGAACGACCAACGGCCGAAATTGACTGCATGAAAAAAAATGATGTGAAGCGACAAGTATCCGAAGCTATTACCGCTTGCCACGAAAAACAGGCGGAGGAAATTACGATTTTAGAACTGGAACAAGGATCAGGCGCGTTTACCGACTACTTTGTAGTATGCAGCGGGACGAACCCGAGACAGATCCAGGCGATCTCGGACGAAGTCGAAGAACGGCTGGAGAAGGCAGGACAGCATCCGACTCACATCGAAGGCTACAAGCAGGCGGAGTGGGTTTTGCTCGACTACGTTGATTTCGTTGTGCACGTCTTCTCAGAGAAGGCGCGCAAGTTCTACGATCTGGAGCGGCTGTGGAAGTCAGCGAAAAGACTGGAGCCGTCAGAGCTGGCAAAGACAAAACGATCCGCCGCCAAAAAGCGAGCCTAGAGAAATCAACCAGGGATTTCACTGATCTCACTGAAACACACACAAAAAAGCTTACCCGTGTAAATCCGTGACCCACTCCGCCGCTTTGTGATTAAATCCCCGTGTGAAGCTCACGGTTGCATGGATTGGCAAAACGAAAGAGCCAGCCATTCAGTCATTGATTGACGAGTACGTGAAGCGACTCACCCGCTATGCCGAGGTGCAGGGGATCGCGTTGAAAGATGAATCAGCTTTGTTGAAGCTGTGTGGGCGCGAGGCGCGCCCCGTCAGACACACCCTGATACTGCTCGACAGTCGTGGAAAGCAGCTCACGTCGGAGGAGTTCGCCGAGTTTCTCGGGAACTATCAGGATCGCAATCCGCTGCCGCTGCTGTTTGCCGTGGGTTCAGCGAATGGATTCACCGCGACAACACGGCAGGAAGCGAACTTGTTACTCTCCTTTGGCAAAATGACGATTGCCCACGAGTTAGCGCGAGTAGTATTGCTGGAACAGATCTACCGCGCGTTTACTATTTTGAAAGGCCACCCATACCATCTGGCACACTGAAACCACTCACGAAAATCGGTTGTGTACCTTCGTGATGTTTCTGCTGCCACAGTAGTGGTTTAGAGTAGGTGTCGGATTGATCGGCTGATGTTGATCGTGACCAAGGAGCCCTCCCCCATGAAAAATCCCCTTGAAGTACTCCGAAGCAAAGAACAGGAAATAACGAGAGTCAAACAAGAAATAGAAGCCTTGCGGATTACCGCCAAGTTGCTGGGAGAAGAACCTCCTTCTACTAGCGAGGGCAAAAGTGGGATCCGACAAGTCGTCAATATGCCCTAGCCAAAACCGACTCAATAACCAATGTAGGCGCAGGCATCCGCGCCTGTGCAGGGAAGCGAAGAATCGCAAGCCCAGGCGCAGAATCGCATCCCGCCGTTCTCGAAACCCGCCGCGAGCGCCAAACAGGTACAATTAAAGATTCCGAAACATGCAGGATATCCGTCGTGGTCTGATCATCGTGAATACCGGTCCGGGAAAGGGCAAGACTACCGCTGCCATGGGGACGGCTCTGAGGGCAGTAGGCCAGGGCATGCGGGTGCTGATGCTGCAATTCCTCAAGGGCTCGTGGCACTACGGGGAACTCGATGCGGTACAGGCCTTCGGGGACAAGTTCATCATGAAGCAAATGGGGCGCGGCTTCGTGAAAGTGGGCGCCGAGAAGCCAGACCCCGAAGACGTTAGGATGGTTGAAGAAGCCTGGGCCGAGGCCGGACGCGCGATTCTCTCCGCCACATGGGATTTGGTGATTCTTGACGAGATTAATTACGCCATCAGCTACGGAATGCTTGATCCGGCGAAAGTAGCCGAGACGCTGAAGAACAAACCAGAGATGGTTCATGTTATCTTGACCGGCAGGAACGCCCATCCGACAATTGTCGAGCTAGCCGACACGGTGACGGAAATGCGCCAGGTGAAACATGCATACGAAAAGGGTGTGATGGCGCAGAGAGGAATCGAATATTGATCGAGTTATTGGGCAATTTTGTAATTGAGTAATTTCGGGCGGCGGGGGTGTAGCCTTGCAATTACCAAATCACCCAATTGTAAAATTCCTATGCCTTGGTTCAAACGACAAGCCGGCGAACTGGATGCCACGGGCGAGAAGAAAGTCCGCACCGAGGGCCTTTGGGTAAAGTGTGAGCACTGCCGGCAGATCATCTGGAAAAAGGATCTGGAAGAAAATCTGAACGTCTGTCCGAAGTGCGATAAGCACTTTCGCATCGACGCCCGAACCCGTCTGGCACTGCTCCTGGACGACAACCAGTACGAAGTCTTCGACGCCAACCTGGTCTCGACCGATCCGCTGAAGTTTGTCGACCTGAAACCTTACTCGTCCCGGCTGGAACAGGCACAGGTCGAAACTGGACTGAAAGATGCCATCATCAACGCGCGCGGCAACCTAAACGGGCGTCCCGTGATTGTGAGCGCCATGGAGTACTCGTTCATCGGCGGAAGCATGGGCGCGGTGGTAGGGGAAATGATTACGCGAGCCATCGAGCAGTCCACGGACACCAAGGCCCCCCTCATTATCGTTTCGGCTTCCGGCGGCGCCCGCATGATGGAAGGCGTCGTCAGCCTGATGCAACTGGCTAAGATCTCGGCCGCATTGGCCCGGTTGGACGAAGCCCGCGTGCCGTACATTTCGGTACTGACCGATCCCACGACCGGAGGCGTAACTGCTTCCTTCGCCATGCTGGGCGATTTGAACATCGCCGAACCTGGTGCCCTGATCGGATTCGCCGGGCCGCGGGTAATCGAGCAAACCATTCGCCAGAAACTGCCGCAGGGCTTTCAACGCAGCGAATTTCTTCTGGAGCACGGCATGCTCGATGCGGTTGTACCCCGCAAGCAGTTGAAGCCTTACATTGGGCGGGCGCTGGAATTTATGGCTGCTTAGCTGCCAGCCTTCAACACGCAGCCAACCAGCTTCCTACACCATTCGCGCCGCATCTTTCTACGTTGACTGCGGGAGTATGGCAAACTCCGAATCCTAAGCTGCAAACTGGTAATCTGAAAGCTGATAGCTAAAGGCTGACAGCTCCTTATGTCCTACGAAACTGCGGTTGCACGCATGTACGCGCTGGGCCACGAACTGGCGAATACACCATCGCACAAGTTTGACTTGGCCCACATGCGCGCGCTGCTGGGAGCTTTGAATCATCCGGAACAAAAGTTCCCCGGCGTACTGATTGCCGGGACAAATGGCAAAGGTTCGACCGCCGCGACGCTTGCTTCCATCCTGCGCGCCTCCGGTTTGCGAACCGGACTGTATACTTCGCCACACCTGGTGCGGATGAATGAAAGGATTCGAATTAGCGGGACTGAAATCAGCGATAACGATTTCGCGATGTTGCATGATGTAGTGGATCGGACCGCGGAGCGGTTAGTCGAAGACGGCGAGCTGCCCTGGCATCCCAGTTTCTTCGAGATGCTGACCGCGATCGCATTTGAATACTTCGCGCAGAACAAAGTGGGGATTGCGGTGTTGGAAGTAGGTATGGGCGGGCGACTGGACGCGACCAACGTAATCGAGCCACGTGTGAGTGTGATCACGGACATTTCGCTCGACCATCAAAAGTTCTTAGGCAACACCGTAGCCGAGATTGCGCGCGAGAAAGCAGGAATTATCCGCCCTGGCGGAGTCGTCGTGACCTTGCCTCAACATCCGCAGGCAAACAACGTGATTGGAAACAGGATTCTGGAGCTGGGAGCGCAAGGCATGAGTGCCGTTCCATATGTGCCCCCGGTTTCCCCAGGGAGCGTCGAGTACATGGTGCGCACCGGCGAATCAGCCGCGGAGCGGCGCAAGAATGCAGCCCACGGCACAAGCCATGGCTCACGGGCGCAGGCGAACCAAGCCCCAGCGGGGCGACAGAAGGACGACGAGAGAAATGCAACTGCGGTTTCACGTTATCCACTGCAGGTCATGGGACAGCAGATTTTGGTGGACACCCCTCTGGTTGGAAGGCATCAATTAAGAAACATCGCTTTGGCGATTGCAACTGCCGAAGTTCTCAGCCATCAGGGATTCGCGATTAACCCAGAGACAATCGAACGCGGCATTTGCGAAACCCGCTGGCCCGGGCGTTTCGAGGTCATACGGGCCGAACGCAATACACCCGAATTCGTATTCGACGTGGCGCACAACCCGGCGGGTGCGTGGGCGCTGCGCTCCACGTTGTCCGCCTGCTATGAAGACCGTCCGCTGACGTTGGTGTTTGGCGCAATGAGTGACAAAGCGATTGGCGAGATGGCGGAAATACTGTTCCCGCTCGCCGAGCGGGTCATTGTCACGCGGGCCGATAACCCACGGTCGGCAACGCCGGGCGAGATTCGAGAGGCAGCCGCGCGCACGTCAACCGACATCGAAGATGCTGTAGATGTTGCTTCCGCACTTAATCGGGCCCGTTCACTGGCTGGCTCCCAGGGCGTAGTAGTTGTAACCGGTTCGATATACATTGTAGGGGAGGCCATGCGAGTCTTAGGGATAAAGGTTTAACCGTTCAGATGCAGGACGTACGCACATCCGTCGGGGAGCAGGCCGGCAGCGGCCCACCTCTGTCTGTGAATATACCGGAGGCACCCACCCGTCTTGAATTGAAAGAAGACTTCAGCGCCTCCTCGGTTAAAAAACATGGTTTGCTGAGTTTACTGCGCTCTTACTTCATCTTTGATCCGCTGATCTGGATGTACACCGTAGTTCTTGGTATTGTTTCGATCCCAGCTTCTCTCTTCGGCCAGAAGAGCCGCGTCCTGCACGGTTTTGCGCGATTCTGGTCTTGGCTGATCATGAAGACGATTCTTTCTCCGGTTAAGGTCACAGGCCTGGAGAAGATCGACACCTCAAAGCCGCATGTTTACGCTGTGACTCATGCTTCTGCGCTGGACATTCCCGTGTTGTACGTCTATTTGCCCTTTGAATTCAGGATTCTGTTCAAGAAAGAATTGCTGTCGTATCCCATCATCGGATGGCACTTGAGGCGTTCAGGGCAGGTTTGTATTAATCAGCAGAAGCCCACCCAATCGATTGCTCACATCCGTTCAGCAGTGAAGAGTCTGCAGGGCGGCATGCCGCTGGTGATATTTCCAGAAGGCGGTCGCACTCCGGACGGCGAAATCAAACCATTCATGCCCGGCGCGTTCTATTTAGCCATCAAGGCGCAGGCCGATATTGTGCCAGTCGCGCTGATGGGAACTTACGAACTGCTGCCGATGAATACCTATCACATAAAGTCGCGTCCGCTGGAGATGCGAGTCGGCGAGCCGATTTCGACCGCGGGGTATTCGTTGCGAGAGATGGAAGCACTTTCGGCGAAGGTTCACCAGGCGATGGAGGATCTGTATTACAAAGGCAACGCCCACGTAGCCCCGAACGCCCTCGTCCGGGCGGGCGAGCAAAACTCGCCTTAGTGGTTCTTCAGCATCTCCTTCGCCGAGATCGCCGCAGGAAAACTGCCGAACTTCGCTCGGCCGGGCGCACGAGGGCGTCCGTCCCCACGCGTCTGACTCCTATGGACAAATGGACTTCGGGAGCGGCCTACGAACAATGGATGGGGCGATGGAGCCGCCTGCTGGCGCATGAGTTCCTGAACTGGTTAAATCTACCCGCGAATCTTCGCTGGCTGGACGTTTGCTGTGGAAGCGGTGTTCTGACAGAAGCCATCGTTGACTGCTTTGCACCAACTCGCGTTACGGGCATAGATGTATCTCCTCAGCAGATTGAATTTGCGCGCTCGCAGCACACCCGGCCGGGTGTCAGCTTCCAGACCGGAGATGCGATGGCCCTCCCTTTCGCTGAAGCCAGCTTCGACGTTGCCGTTTGTGGTCTGGGATTAAATTACGTTCCTAGTCCTGAGGATGCGCTGCAGGAAATGCGACGGGTCACGGTCCCGGGGGCCATCATCGCGATCTACCTTTGGGACTACGCGGATGGCGCACGCTTTCTGCGCGAGTTCTGGGATGCCGCTGCGGCTGTCGACCGCGAAGCATTGGCATACGATCAGGCCAAGCGTTTCCCCCTGTGCAATCCCGAAGCGCTGCGAAAATTCTTCGCGGACGCTTGCCTTGAGCAAGTGAAGGTTCGTGCGCTCGATATCACGACACGATTCGCGAGTTTCGATGACTACTGGCAACCCCTCCTGATGGGACAAGGTTCTGCTCCCAACTACCTTGCGACTCGCGATCAAACTACACAAAATGCGATCCGTGAGCGCCTGCGCGTTTCGCTTCCTGCCAGCTCTGACGGTGCAATCGAGCTACCCGCCCGTGCATGGGCGGTTTGCGGGCAGCGCTAAATCCGGGCGGAACCTGACATTTCCCCTCCACTCATTCATAATGCTCAACCGGAGGATCTGAATGAAACGTGGTGCTCTGTTATCCCTACTTTTATTTCTTTTCGTTATTCAGGCTCAGGCCGCTTCGAAGCCTACCGCCGCCGAAGCCGAGCAGTTCATGAAACGGGCTGAGGCTCGCCTCAATGAAATCGAGGTAAAGGCGGCTCAAGCCAGCTGGGTGCAGGAAAACTTCATTACCGATGACACCGAAGCATTGTCGGCCGACGCGCAGGATCAACTTACAGGCGCGACCACGGAGCTGATCGAACAAGCGAAGCAGTTTGACGGACTTACCCTGCCGCCTGATCTGGCCCGCAAATTCATGCTGCTGCGGTTGTCCCTGACCGCGCCCGCTCCAAAAGATCCAGCATTGCGAAAAGAGATGACGCAGATCGGCACGTCGCTCGATGCGGATTACGGCAAAGGGAAGTACTGCCATAAGTCCGATGATTGTCTCGACATCACAGCCATCGAAAAAATTATGGGAGAGAGCCGCGATCCCAACGAACTGAAAGATCTCTGGCTGGGGTGGCACAAAGTCGGCGCTCCCATGCGCCAGCGTTATGCGCGTTTTGTCGAGCTATCGAACCAGGGCTCTAAGGAACTAGGCTTCAAAGACACCGGAGCACTTTGGCGCGCGGGTTACGACATGACTCCAGAGCAATTCAGCGCCGAGGTGGAGCGGCTCTGGCAGCAGGTTCGTCCGCTTTATCTTTCCCTGCACACCTACGTCCGGGCTCGATTGGTGCAGAAGTATGGGCCGCAAGTGGCTCCGCCTGACGGTCCGATTCCCGCGCATCTACTCGGCGATCCCTGGGCGCAGGAGTGGGGTAATGTCTTCCCCATCCTTGGTCTGAGCGAGAACAGCAGTGGCTACGATTTGACCAAACTGCTAAGAGCCAAGAACCTTGATGCCAAAGGCATGGTGCGTTACGGCGAAGGTTTCTACAAATCGTTGGGCTTCGCTCCATTGCCCGAAACGTTTTGGGGGCGCTCACTCTTAACCAAGCCCCGCGATCGTGATGTAGTCTGTCACGCCAGCGCGTGGGACATCGACAACGAGGATGATCTGCGAGTCAAGATGTGCATTCAAATTCGCGATGTCGATTTCGTCACCATCCACCATGAACTTGGACACAACATGTATCAGCGCGCTTACGAGAACCAGCCATTCCTGTTCAAGAACGGCGCCAATGACGGTTTCCACGAGGCGATTGGCGACACAATCGCGCTGGCGATCACGCCCGAGTATTTGCGGACGATTGGGCTGCTCGACAAAGTGCCTTCGGCTGACAGCGATATTCCTCTACTGCTCAAACAAGCGCTCGACAAGGTGGCATTTCTGCCGTTTGGCCTGATGATCGACCAGTGGCGGTGGAAGGTATTCTCCGGCGAAGTGAGTCCTGCCGATTACAACAAGGCCTGGTGGGATCTTCGCCTGAAATATCAGGGGGTCGCCCCACCGGTGGCGCGCAGCGAAGCGGATTTCGATCCCGGCGCGAAGTATCACGTCCCGGCCAATGTGCCATACACGCGATATTTCCTCGCGCGCATTCTGCAGTTCCAGTTCTATCGCGCCCTGTGTCAGTCCTCGGGATACACTGGCCCGCTCAATCGCTGCACCTTCTACGGATCGAAAGAAGCCGGCGCAAAATTCAACAAGATGCTGGAGATGGGACAGAGCAAGCCGTGGCCTGACGAGTTGGAAGCCCTAACCGGACAGCGCCAGATCGATGCAGGCGCGTTACTGGAATACTTCGCCCCGCTGCAAAAATGGCTCGACGACCAAAACAAAGGTCAGAAAGCAGGCTGGTAACCGCGAAGCTCGCCTAGGCCCAGACATCTCGCCGGGCGGACGAGGGCGTCCGCCCCTGCGTGTCCCCTAGTTGCCGTTTAGCCACTCTTCATACGCTTTGAAGGAATACGGTCTGCCGAGGAAATCGCTTACCAGGCCGGCAGCCGGCTTGGTGCCGCTTGGCCCCAGAATCGTATCGCGATACTTGCTCGCAACCGTCGGATTGGTTAGACCATCTTCCTTAAACTCCGTGTACATGTCTTTTGCAATCACCAGAGACCACATATAAGTGTAGTAAGCCGCGGAGTAGCCGTTGAGGTGGTCGAACGCGGTTTGCATGTGCGTATCGGCGACGTACTTAAACGGTGTGTAACGCTCCTGAAGTTGGGAAACGAGTTGGGTCGTATCCAGTCCCTGCGGATTGCGGTTGTAGAAATTCAGACTGATGGCTGCGTAGAACATCTGCATTCGCACGCCCAAAGCTCGGCCAAATTCATCCGCGGCTTCGGCTTTTTTGGCCAACTCCGTGGGAATCGGTTCATTCGTTTTGTAATGGCGGGCGAAGGTTTGCAGGATGACGGGATCTTTTGGCCATTCTTCGAACATCTGCGACGGAGCTTCGATGAAGTCGTTCTCCAAATCGCCAGTCGGCCACTTCGAGCTTCCTCGAAAAACCCCATGCAGCAAGTGCCCGTATTCGTGAAAGAACGTGATCACGTCATTGCGTTCCATCAGGCCAGGACCGTCCGTGGCTTGGGGGAAGTTACAGACCAGTACGTACTCCGGCACTCGAAACCCTTCCTTGCCGGTGGACAGGCTGAACGTGGCGTAGTGTTTGTATTTGTTATCACGCGGAAACATGTCGAAATAAATCCGGCCACGCAGCTTACTGCCGTCGAAGACATCGTAAACCGCGACATCAGGATGCCAGACCTGCGCCGTGGTCACACGCTTGTAGGTAATGCCATACATATGGCTCGTCAGATCGAGGATGCCTTGTAAAACGTGCGAATATTCGAAGTATGGGCGGACGGACTGGGAATCATATCCGTATTTCTCGATAGTCGCTTCGTGCAGAAAATGGTGGTAATTCCAAATATCAACAGTAGTCGCGTTCGGCTCTTGCTTGCGCCTGTAGGCCAGCAGTTGGTCGTAGTCGCGCTGAGCACCGGCCTGCGATGCTGCCGTGATTTTCTCGATGAAATCCGCCGCGTTCTGCTTGGTCTCGACCATCTTGTCTTCCGTCGCGTAGGCGGCCCAATCGGAGTACCCCAACACGGTTGCCAGTTCATAGCGTTTCTGCATCAAGCGAGACAGAACCTCGATGTTTTTCGGATATGCGCGCTGTGAGTAAAGCTCAAAGAATGCCTTCTGGGCCGCCTCGTTCGTGGCATATTCCCGGAAGGGCATGTAATCGGTGTTGTCGGTTTTGAGTGTGATCTTGCCCGAGGCGTCGGGCTTGTGCGCCTGCTTGAAATCTTCGGGCAGGCCATCCAGTTGGGACGGGTCCAGTTTGAGCGTGCGCACATCCGCGGGGATGTTCTGCTCAAATTCCTGGCCAATCTTTACCAGCTCATCCTGAAGCTGTCGTATCTTTGCCCGGGTGGCATCGTCACGATCGACGCCGGAGCGATGGTAATCACGCAGCGTGGTTCGCAAAAAATAACTTCCACCGCTATCGAGCTTGGAACCATCGAGCGAGGCGATGACGTTGTAAAGGTCCTTATCGAGCGAGATATCGGTAAGCAGTTGGCTGGCTTCCTGCTCGCAGACCTGGGCGGCGTCACGAAATGGCTTGGCGGGATGTACCTGCTCGGCAAGGCCGGAGCGCGCTGCCGCATCACTCGCGATCAGGATGGCCGTGTCGAATGCTTGCAGCGTAGCCACGGCATCGCGCGGAGGCTTGGTGGCCTTGATGTCGGCGATTTCCTTCTTGGTCAATTGCTGGTCGCTGCGGCAGGATGCCAGGAACGCGTCGGGCGTGCCGGCCAACAAACTGGAAGCACCCGGAGCGGGGGCTTGAGCAGCGGCAACTCCTACGAATGAAGCCAACACTACGGCGAACAGCGGTACTGCGGTTTTCTTAAAATTCATTGCGATCCTTCCATTTGGGCTCGAATAAGGCGCGGGGGGCCAACTTGATTAGACGTAAGAACCACCAAGAGGTGAGATGCCAGATTAAATTCGTAGCGGACGCAGGGGGCAAGGCCGGCGAAAATCACGTAACCAGGGACGCCTCGTCCGGGGAGCAAGCAAAGCGAGCCAAAGGCATGTCGCGACGCTGCGGCGCTTTGCACCGCTGGGCGGACGAGGGTGTCCGCCCCTACGTGTTTTATACTGGTAGGAAACCTATGGCAGACAGCATTCACGTAAAACTCCCGGATGGGAGCGTTAAGGACGTTCCTAAAGGCAGCACCGCGCTCGATGTCGCCAAATCCGTCGGCCAGCGGCTTGCCGATGCAGCACTTGCGGCCAAGACCAACGGCGATCTCATCGACCTTACCCGGCCGCTCGAAAAGGACACCGATCTTCGCATCTTGACCGACCGTGATCCCGAGGCGCTCGAAGTCTATCGGCATTCCTCCGCGCATCTGCTGGCGGCGGCGGTTCTGGAGCTCTTCCCCGAGACCAAGCTCGGTCACGGCCCGGCCACCGAGACCGGGTTCTTCTACGACTTCTATCGCCCAACTGCGTTTACTCCGGAGGATTTGGAAAAGATCGAAAAGAAGATGCAGGAGTTAGTGCAGCAGAACATTCCCTACGCGCGCGAGTTTCTACCGCGCGACCAGGGACTGCAGGAATTCAAAAGAGAAGGCGACTTCATGAAATGCCATTTCATCGAGCAATTCACCAAGCCCGATGAAAAGATTTCAATCTATCGCACCGGCAAGTTCACCGACTTCTGCCGCGGACCGCATCTTCCTTCGACCGGGAAGATCAAGGCCTTTAAGCTGCTGAGTATTGCTGGCGCTTACTGGCTTGGCGACGAGAAGAATCCGCAGCTGCAGCGCATTTATGGGACCTCTTTTTTCTCGAAGAAGGATCTCGACGACTTCCTGAACAAACAGGAAGAAGCCAAAAAGCGCGACCATCGCGTGCTCGGACAACAGCTTGATTTGTTTTCCATCCAGGAACTGGCCGGGCCGGGACTGATCTTCTGGCATCCTAAGGGCGGGATCATCCGCAAAGAGATGGAAGACTGGATGCGATCTGAGTACATCAAGCGGGGATATTCGCTGGTTTACACGCCACACGTGGTGCGGCGCCAGCTGTTTCATGTTTCCGGCCATGAAGGTTACTACTCACAGAACATGTTCGACGCCATGGAGCTCGACGATGCGGAATATCGTCTGAAGCCCATGAATTGTCCGGGCCACATTCTGATTTACGCGGACTCGCTAAAGTCATACCGCGACCTGCCCGTGCGCCTGGGAGAACTGGGGACCGTCTATCGCTACGAGCGTTCGGGAGTGATGCATGGGCTGTTGCGGGTTCGCGGCTTTACCCAGGATGACTCCCACATCTTCTGCACCCCCGAACAGATCGAAAGCGAAATTGGGGGCTGCCTGGATTTTGCGCTCGAGGTGCTGCGGGTCTTCGGCTTCGACCAGTACCAGACCGAGCTCTCCACCTGGGATCCGAATGACCGCAAGAATTTTCTGGGTTCGGAAGATCAGTGGAACATGGCCAATCGCTCGCTCGAAAATGCACTCAAGCAGCGGAATATCGAATACAAGGTGATCCCCGGCGAAGGTGCGTTTTATGGGCCCAAGATCGACATCAAGCTGGTGGATGCAATCGGGCGCCTTTGGCAGCTTTCAACCGTCCAGGTCGACTTCAATCTGCCGCAGCGCTTTAACCTTGAATATGTCGCGGAAGATGGCACGCGCAAACAGCCGGTGATGGTGCATCGCGCACTGTTTGGATCGATCGAGCGCTTTTTCGGCGTACTGATCGAGCACTACGCCGGCAATTTCCCGGTCTGGCTTTCACCAGTTCAGGCGGTGATGATTCCCATTGCCGAGCGCCATGTTGACTACGCGAACAAGGTCGCCGATCAACTCAAAGCGGTTGGTGTGCGTGTCCAGGTCGACGCTCGCAACGAAAAAATGAATGCCAAGATCCGCGAGCATGCCATGCAGAAAGTGCCGTTCTTATTGGTTGTTGGCGATAAGGAGTCCGAAGCCGGCAAAGTCAACGTCCGCACTCGCGGCAAGGAGAAGACTGAAGACATGCCAGCCGCGGAGTTCGTGGAGAAGATCAAGAAGCTGATCGCCGAGAAATCTCCGACGCTATAGATCATGTGGGGACAGCCGCGGCTGTCCAGGCGAGCAATGCTCGCCAGAAGGGACTGGATCCGGGTTCATCATGCCGTCTGATTTTTCAAAGAAGCGCGTGGCGGTACTGGGAGCGGGAAAGATGGGCGGAATCCTGCTTAAAGCGCTTCTGGAAAAACAACTGTTCTCCACCAAGACGACGGTCGCCACCGTCCAGCACGAAGAAAAGGCCCGCACGCTCAGTAAGAAATTGGGAATTCCGGTGAGTACCGATAACCGGGCGGCGGCACGCAATGCGGACATCATCCTGGTCTGCGTGAAGCCGCAGATTGTCGACCAAGTGGTCGAGCAAATCCGTCCCAGCGTCACCAAAAACCAGATCATCATCTCAGTGGCAGCTTCGGTCCCGACCAGCCGCATCGAGCGGGTTTTGAAGCGCGCGGTGCCCGTGGTTCGTGCCATGCCCAACACGCCTTGCGTTGTCGGCTGCGGCATGACCGGATTGTGCAAAGGAAAGTTCGCGACGGCGCAGCATCTGGAGATCGCAAGCACCCTGTTCGGAGTGGTGGGCCGAACCGTGGTTGTCGATGAGAAGTTGATGGACGCGGTAACGGGATTGTCGGCGAGCGGGCCGGCGTACATTTACATCATTCTGGAATCTTTGGCGGAGGCGGGAGTTAAAGTTGGATTGCCTCGCGACGTTGCTACGCTGCTGGCCGCGCAAACCACTATGGGCGCGGCGACCGTGGTGCTCGAAACCGGCGACCATCCTGCGCTGCTTAAAGACGCGGTTACCACCCCGGCCGGCTGTACGGTCGACGGCATTCTGGAACTCGAAGAAGGTAAACTGCGGGTCACGCTGATCAAAGCGGTGGTAAAGGCCGCACATCGAGCGAAAGAACTGGCGAACGGCTAAGCTCGAGACTCACAGGCTCCTCCCGTTTAGAATCGGCCAGTGATCGTCGGCGTTATCTCCGATACCCACGGCTTGTTGCGCCCAGAAGCCGTCGCTGCTCTGCACGGGTCCCAGTTCATTATTCATGCAGGTGACGTCGGAGACCCGCAAATTCTCGACCGACTATCCGCCATCGCGCCAGTGACGGCGGTGCGCGGAAATGTTGATCAGGGCGCGTGGGCGCGCAAAATTCCGGCTACGAATGTGCTTACGATCGGCGAAGTCTTCATCTACATTCTTCACAGCATTCAAGAGCTGGACTTGATTCCGGAGGCAGCAAATTTTGCGGCCGTTGTTTACGGGCACAGCCATGTTCCTAAGATCGAAATGAAGAATGGCGTGCTCTACTTCAACCCTGGTAGCGCGGGACAGAGGCGGTTCCGCCTGCCGGTGAGCGTGGGTCGGCTAACGATCACCGACGGCAAGATTGAGGAAAAAATTCTCATGCTCGAAACAATTACGTAGGCCCCCGACCACCTCGTCCGGGCGGGAGTGAAGCTCACAGGGTTGTTCGATGTCCGCTACAATTCCCCCAGTGTCCATCGAGTTCGAAATCGAGGCTCGTTCTGGCTTCGCCCGCGCCGGCCGCCTGATCACGCCTCACGGCGAAGTCGAAACTCCCGTCTTCATGCCCGTAGGGACGCTGGCTTCGGTCAAGGGAGTTTCACAGGACATTCTCGAGGAACTCGGAGTTCAGATTCTTCTCGGGAACACATATCACCTTTACTTGAGGCCGGGAGTCGAGCAAGTCCGCAAGTTGGGCGGACTGCATCGCTTCATGGCGTGGCCGCGGGCCATTCTCACCGACTCGGGCGGCTTCCAGGTATTCAGTCTGACCGATCTGCGCAAAGTCACCGAGGAAGGCGTGACCTTCCGTTCGCATCTGGACGGCTCTTCGCACTTCTTCAGCCCGGAAAGCGCGATGGAGGCGCAGATCGGATTGGGCGCGGACATCATCATGGCATTTGATGAATGCACCGAATACCCTGCGGATCGGGAGCGGATGCGGACATCCATGGAACTAACGCTCCGCTGGGCGGAGCGAAGCAAGAAATATTTTGAGGAGCACAAACACGAAGTGCCGTGGCGAAGAGCCCGGGTGGGGCCGAGGGCTGTCCCCACACAAGCTAAATTGGCTACGCAAGGTTTATTTGGAATTGTGCAAGGTGGGATGGACCGTCAACTGCGGAAAGAATCTGCAGAGCTGACCATTGCAATCGGCTTTCCCGGTTATGCGATCGGCGGTCTCAGCGTGGGTGAGCCGCGAGCTCTGACGCGCGAAGTTGTCGAATCGACGCTCGAACATCTTCCCGCGGACAAACCGCGCTACCTCATGGGAGTTGGCACGCCCGCGGAAATCGTGGAGTACGCCAACCTCGGCATCGACATGATGGACTGCGTCCTGCCCACGCGAGCAGCACGGCATGGCTTGCTATTTACATCCGAGGGAAAGATTTCGATCAAACAGGCGCGGTACGCGGGCGATGAAGCTGCGCTCGACCCGAATTGCGCCTGCCGTGTTTGCCAGCGCTACTCCCGAGCGTATTTGCGCCATCTTTATGCCTCGAACGAGGTCTTGGCCCAGGTCTTGAATACCGTCCACAATCTGAGCTTCTACCTTGACACTATGCAAGCAGTGCGTCATTCTATTTCACTTGGGAAAGAGACGGGTTCTTCGTGTGTCCGTTCTCAACCCAAACCATAGCTCGGCATCCCCGGCTTGTGTCCGATGCTGAAGGAATCTCCGGCCTCATAGCGCGAGAACTCCAGCGGTAAAATTGCAGAGCCAGTGCGCCAACGCGCGTGGCTTCAGGATTATCAGGTTTCTAGTCTTCATATGAGTGTTCAGCACTTATTGGCAATGCAACTAGGCGGTGGTTCGGCGGGATGGTTGGGGTTTGCCCCGCTCATCTTCATCTTCGCCATTTTCTATTTTCTCCTCATCATGCCGCAGCAGAAACGCCAGAAGAAGTGGCAGGCCATGCTGAACGATCTAAAGACAGGGGATAAGATCGTGACAACCGGAGGCCTCCGAGGCACTATAGTTGCTATTAAGGACGAGTACATCCACCTGCGGGTTCCTCCTGATAATTTGCGGCTGGAAGTAAGCCGGGGCTCGGTGGCCTCGGTGACAACCCCGGAGGAGACAGCGAAATGAATACTTGCAGGATTGCGGCACTGCACCGGCGAGGATCCCCGCACCTACATTTGGCAATTGGGAATCATTGATCATGAATAAGAATTTAGGCTGGAAAGTCATCGTTATTGCTGCCACGCTGCTGTTCTTTCTGTTCGGCATTGTCGGGATACCTGAACAATGGTCGCTCAGCGGGTTGAAGGCGGCGTTACAAAATCGCATTCACCTCGGACTCGACCTTAAAGGCGGCACACACCTGATTCTGCAGGTGCAGGTGAATGATGCTGTCAACGTCGACTCGGAAAACGCAGTCGAGCGGCTGAAAGCGGATTTGCGGGCACGCAAGATCAATTACGCCGAAATCACCAAGCCTGATCAGGTTAACAATCCTGACAAGATTGTGCTGAAAGGTGTGCCGCCGGAGTCCCGATCCGACTTGCTCTCCATCGTGCAGGATCGACTTCCTGAGTACCAACTAACATCGGGTGCGGACAATACTTGGACCGTTTCCATGAAACCGCAAGCCCTCGCCGACCTGAAAAATCGCGCGGTGACCCAGGCGATTGAGACTATTCGCAACCGTATTGACCAGTTGGGCGTGAGCGAACCCATCATCGAGGAGCACGGTCTCGGGCAATATCAGATTCTGGTGCAACTGCCTGGCGTGGACGATCCGGCACGAGTGAAAGAAATCATGCAGTCGACCGCGATGCTGGAAATCCGGCAATCTTTTGGCGGGCCTTATCCGAGCGAGCAGCAAGCTTTGCAGGATAAAGGCGGGGTCTTGCCGTCGGATCAGGTGTTGATGCCGGGCCGCAGTGTTGGTACCAACGCTGGCGAAGGCGGGCAGGCCTGGTACCTGATTTCGCGCGCATCGGCAGTCACCGGCCGCGACCTGCGCGCCGCCGACCAATCCCGAGACGAGAATGGACAGCCTGCGGTAAGTTTCACGCTTACCGGTGAAGGCGGCCGCCGTTTCGGCAGTTTTACCGGCGCTCACATTGGCGATAACCTCGCTGTCGTTCTCGACAACAAGGTGCAGGAAGTTGCCGTCATTAAAGACCAGATTCATGATCAAGGCATAATTAATGGACGCTTCACTGAGCAGCAGGCCAAAGATCTCGCGATGATTCTGCGGTCCGGTGCCTTGCCCGCTGGTATCAAATATCTTGAGGAGCGCACCGTCGGTCCGTCGCTAGGGAGCGATTCCATCCGCGCTGGCGTGACTGCGGCGGTGATCGGCATGCTAGCTGTGCTGATCTTCATGCTGGTCTACTACCACGCCGCCGGAATCAACGCGGACATCGCGTTGATTCTGAACTTGATTATTTTGCTCGGTTTCCTCGGTTTTAGTGGCGCGACGCTGACGTTGCCGGGAATCGCCGGGGTGATATTGACCGTTGGTATGGGCGTAGACTCGAATGTGCTGATCTTTGAGCGCATTCGCGAGGAACTGCGCAATGGGAAAACGCCGCCGTCGGCGGTGGAACAGGGCTTTGGCCACGCCTGGATCACGATTGTGGATACGCACGTCACCACGATCGTTTCGGCGATCATTCTGTTCATCTTCGGTACGGGGCCGGTGCGTGGCTTCGCAGTTACGCTCAGTTTCGGCCTGTTCGCGAATTTGTTCACGGCGGTGTTCGTATCGCGCGTGATCTTTGACTGGTTGCTGAGCCGGAAACAACGCGGCGAAGCGCTGAGCATAGGGTAGTGATAGCGCCCACGTAGCCCCGGACGCCTCGTCCGGGGTAAAGAAGCGGCGAGGCGAAGCATCGAGTGATGGCAATGAGCGGATGGCATGAACCCGATAGTTGATCCCGGACGAGGCATCGGGGGCTACTTCGGCATCGTTAGATACGTATGCAGTGCTAAAGAAAAGGAGTTCTAAGCGGCGTGGAATTTTTTCGTAATCCCAACATAGATTTCCTCGGCAAGAAATGGTACTTCCTCGCCTTCTCGCTGGTCTTTAGCGTGGCCGGTATCTTCTCCATGCTGTTCTGGCACAAGATCCCGTACGGCGTAGACTTTCGCGGCGGCACGCTGGTCTACGTGAAGTTTGCCCAGACGCCGGATAACAATGCGATCCGCGCTGCCATGGACCGCGTCGGGTTGCACAATGCCCGGATCCAGAGCTACGGTTCGCCCGGAAGCAACGAAGTGCTCATCGATGTCTCCGAGCAGGAAACGAGCGAGCAGGCCCTTGACCGGAGCAAGACTCAGATCATTAACGCCCTCGAAACCAATGCTCCCGCCGATAAGCAGGATCTGAATAACTCGAGTTTCCTCAGCATCAAAAACTATCTCATGCAGAAAGATCCGCTCCACACGGGGACGGATGCGGATCAGCGATATACGGCTCAGGCTCAGGCCATTGTCAATTACCGCGACAAGGTGAAGGGCGGCGTGGTGAATTCCATCGACGAAGTAAAGGCGGCAGCCGATCCCGCGGTGGTTGCCTCTTTGAAGGACGGCTTCTTCCTGTCCGATTTTGCGGTACGCAACGTGGAAATCGTTGGACCTCAGGTCGGAGCGCAGTTGCGCAAGCAGGCGTTACTGGCCACGGTTTACTCGCTCGCAGGCATGTTGGTGTATCTCGCCTTCCGCTTTGAATGGATTTACGGCGTCGCCGCTGTCGTCACCGTGTTCCATGACACGTTGATTACCGTAGGCGCGTTTTCTCTTCTGAATAAGGAAATTTCGCTGACTGTAATCGCGGCCATTCTGACCCTGATAGGTTATTCCAACAATGACACCATCGTGGTCTTCGACCGCATCCGCGAAAACCTGAAGCTGATGCGGCGAGAGAAGCTGTCGGACATCGTAAACCGCAGCATCAATCAGACCCTGAGCCGAACCATCTTGACAGCGGGTTTAACATTTCTGACAGTCTTAGCCCTCTACTTGTTCGGCGGCGAGGTTTTAAAAGGATTTTCGCTGGCCCTGGTGATCGGTATTCTCATCGGAACCTATTCGTCGATTGCCATCGCCGCGCCGATTCTGGTCGCCTATCAGGACTGGCGCTCGGGCCGGGGGAAGCCAGCGGTTATGGCTCCCGCTGCCAAGGAATCAGGCCGGCGGGAAAAAATGAAGGCTAAGGCCTAATCCCGCCACGGGCGCGGTTTAGCGTCCATAAGTTTGTGATTCATCGAGATTTGAGGTAGTATCGTCCGGTTTTCGATTTGTTCGATGTAAGACTGACTGCCGGGAGCAAATCGGGCGCAGACGGTGTCTAAAGAGTAGTTGGGGCTAGTGTAGGAGGAATCTCATGTTTGAAGATAGCCTGATCGAGTCCGGTGGGAGGCTCAAAACCAAGCGGGGCGTTTGGACTTTCCTCTCGTTTGTTCTTGAGGCCATTCTAGTCGGTGTGTTGGTCCTAATCCCTCTGCTGTTCACCGAAGCGCTCCCGAAGACACAGTTAATGACGTTTCTAGTCGCGCCTCCTCCGCCACCACCTCCGCCGCCTCCCGCGGCGGCGCCTGTCAAGATCGTCAAGCAAGTGCAGACCAATATTATTAACAACCAGTTGCGCACCCCGACCAAGATTCCAGAGAAAGTACAGATGATCAAGGAAGATGAGGCGCCACCGCCAACCATGTCAGCCGGTGTAGTGGGCGGTGTTCCGGGCGGCATCCCCGGCGGGCAGATGGGAGGCGTCATCGGAGGCATCATCAGTTCCACCCCGGTCGCTGTGCCTAAGGTGGCTACGCCGCAGCGCGTCCGCGTGTCACAGGGCGTAACTCAAGGACTGCTAATCCGCAAGGTTCAGCCGAATTATCCACCTCTCGCACGCCAAGCACGCATCCAAGGGAGTGTGCTGCTGCAAGCCGAGATCAGCAAAGACGGTACCATCGAGAATCTGCATCTAATCAGTGGTCATCCGATGCTGGCTCCGGCGGCTATCGAGGCGGTGAAGCAGTGGAAGTACAAACCGTACATTCTGAATGGCGAGCCGGTCGAAGTGGAGACGCAGATTACGGTGAACTTTACCCTGTCCGGAGGTTAGACTCGGCCAGCGGAAGTTTTCCGGTGATGTGGTTAAGGAATTAAGAGCTGTCCTCCCCCAATCCTTTCTTTGAGCTGACTCGGGAGCGGGGCGGTCCGAGGAGTGCCAGCCCGTAGTCTCGGCCGCGAGTTCGACAGCTTTCGCACTACAGATCAATAAACGAAAAGCTCTACCAGATTTCTGAGGAGGAGAAGCAACTCATGTTCGTCGCCCATGTAGCAACCCATACTTTAAGTCACGTGTCCACCATGGCAGTCTGGCTATTCCAGGAACAACCGGTGGCTTGGGACCCGATCTCGCTGTGGAAACAGATGGGATTTATCGCGAGAGCCGTGGTCGTTATTTTATTCGTCATGTCCGGTTGGTCGATCGGGGTAATGATTGACCGTGCCATGGCCTTCAGCGCGGCACGCAAGCAATCACGGGCATTTGCTCCCGCGGTAGCTGGTGCACTGCGCGACGGTAAGATTGATGAGGCCATCAAAGTTGCCGAGCGCAACAAGAAGAGCCATCTGGCGAAGGTTGTCACCGCCGGCTTGATGGAATTCCGGGCGCACCAGGAGAGTGGTGAAATTCCCGGCGAGACCATCGAAGCCTCGAAGCGCGCCTTGGAGCGCACCGAAGCCATCGTTCACGCCGAGCTTAAGCGCGGCTTGGGCGGCTTGGCTACCATCGGCTCAACCGCTCCCTTCGTCGGGCTGTTTGGCACGGTGATGGGCATTCTGAACGCCTTCAAAGGTATTTCTGAACAGAAGGCCACCGGTCTGGGCGCAGTCGCAGGCGGTATCGCGGAAGCTCTCGTGACCACCGCCGTCGGACTGTTCGTTGCTATCCCGGCGGTTATGATGTTCAACTACCTCACTGGGCGCGTGGAAGCGTTCGACGTGGAGATGGACAACTCCTCGAGCGAACTGATCGATTACTTCCTCAAGCGACGGGGTATGCGCCGGTCCTAAGGCTAAGCAGGATCGGTTCTCGACCATGAGTTGCTGATCGGCGCCGGAGGGTTTACTTCGGCGCCGCATCGTGACCTTCAGGATCGAGGGCCAATCGATGGTGGGCCGACGAGGATCCTAACGCAGGAGAGTACAATATGGCACTTAATAAAAGGAACGAAGGAGCCAAGGTCAACTCCGACATCAACGTCACACCGATGGTGGACGTGATGCTGGTACTGCTGATCATCTTCATGGTGATCACGCCCATGTTGCAGAAGGGCGTAAGCGTGGACTTGGCGAAAGTTAATAGTCCGACGGCGATGCCGGATGCGGACAAAGAAGATGCACTGATTGTCGCCGTCATGCGGGACGGTCAGGTATTCTTCGGCAACGATAAAACGCCGCCCGATCAGTTGACTCAGAAAGTCAAAGACCGTCTGGCCAATCGGGTGGACAAGCGAGTGTTCGTCCGCGCCGATGCCCGAGCCAAGTTCGGCTCGGTTGTCGAGGTCGTGGACAATGTTCGCGCCGCGGGTGTGGACCAGTTGGGTCTGCTGACCGATCAGAAAAAACAGACGACGGGAACTCCGCCACCGCCAGCAACTGGCGGGCAATAAGAGGAGCTTAATATGGGAATGACTGCTGGAGGGAGCGGCGGAGGCCAAAGCGCCGTTATCAACGTCACACCGCTCATCGACGTACTCTTAGTGTTGCTGATCATCTTCATGGTAATTACGCCTTTGACTCCCAAAGGACTCGATGCTCTGGTGCCTCAGCCGCCACCGCCGAATGCGCCGAAGAACAATACGCCGGATCGCACCATCGTGGTGCAGTTGATCGATCGCGGAGCGGGCCAGGAGCCGGGAGTAAAGATTAACAATGAAGACACGACCTGGGACGGCCTGCAGGGACGCCTCACAGATATTTTCAAGACCCGCGCCGAGAAGGTGATGTTCGTCAAAGGCGATGATAATGTTCCCTTTGCCGATGTCGCGAATGTAATTGACATCGCTCATGCCTCAGGCGTAGACAAGGTTGGTCTGATTACCGCCAAGATTGAAGCTGGCGGCTAGGGCGGAAGTTTTCAGTTTTTGCAGATCACCAAATGCACCGCCGTCGTCTCGGCGGCTGCGTGGGGGCGTCCAGCCCCCACGGGCGAAGGTAAGATACTTTCGCGACAGCCGGCAAGATACCGGCGCTGCCAAAGTTAACCGCACCGGGCTTGCAGCTTGGCTTCGCGGTCATAGTTTTTCGTCCGATCTTGAGGATTCTGGCGAGGGAGATTTATAAAGCAATGAAAAAAACCGTGCGGGTGCTGGCACTGATAGCTGTCGGCGTATTGATGTTGTCGGCCGCGGGCTGCAACAAGCTGAGGGCGCGTGACCAACTCAACAAGGGCGTAGCATCCTACAAAAATGCGCGGTACGAAGAGGCAATCGATCACTTTCAGCAAGCGGTTACACTCGATCCCAGTCTGCTGAATGCCCGTCTATATCTGGCAACCGCCTATGCGCAGCAATACATTCCTGGGGTCGACGCCGAAGATAACAACCGCCTGGGGCAGCAGGCTATAGACCAATACAAGGCGGTGCTGGAGCGTGATCCCAAAAGCATCAACAGCGTCAAGGGAATCGCCTATATTTATCTGCAAATGAAGAAATTTGACGACGCCAAGACGTATTATCGCAAAGCCCTCGAGATCGATCCCAACGATCCTGAGCCCTATTACTCGGTGGGCGTCATCGACTGGACCCAGACCTATCAGCCGCGCATGGAAGAGCGTGCCAAGCTGGGCATGAAGCCAGATGAGCAATTGAGCGCCAAGGACAAGAATCAGAAGAAATCGTGCGCGGAACTCAAGCAAAAGAACTCGGCCAATATTCAGGATGGCATCGATGCCCTCAAGAAAGCTTTGGACCTACGGCCGGATTACGACGATGCCATGGCCTACATGAATCTGATGTATCGCGAGAAAGCCGACGTCGAATGCGACGATCCCGCGGCGCGGGCGGCGGATCTGAAGACGGCCGATGAATGGGTCGATAAGACCATGGCTACAAAGAAGGCCAAAGCCGAGAAGCAGCCCGGAGCCCAGGGCATTACCATGGATCAGCAGAAGTAAAAATCAGTTCCAGTACTTTGCCTCAGTCACACACGCTGACATGAGCCTGATCCCCCCGCTCGGGACAATAACAAACCAGGCTTGTTAGGCAATTCCCCTTCGTTCAGCAGGGGTTTGTTGATTTTCCGCTCGTGGTCCATTTACTCTTGTATTTCTGGGTCGAAGCATTTCCCTTTTCCGTCATCGCTAGCGTTAATTGACGGCTCGAGCAATAAGCAACTAAGCTGTGTAATCCCTCATCCATAAAGCTGGGTTCGGTTATGTACATTTTGACTCTCAATCCGGGCGAGTCGGCTTTCGTGCGCTGCACGCGGTGCGAGAACCTGAATCTGATGGTTACCAACGAGAAAGAAAACGACGTATCTCTCCAGTTCAATACCAAGGACGATCAACTGGATGCGGAGTGCGTGTTGTGCAAGCGACATTATCTCTGGACTCCCGGCTCGGTCGCGATCGTCAAGCCTTCCCAAAGCGCGAACTAAAGCGCGAACTAAAGAGCGCGGCGAAGAAAAAAGGATCCTGCCTGGTTCTCGCGATTCCGCGGATGCCTCAACGTCCTCTGCGATTTAGGCTTTCCCTGGTTGCCGCGCGTCACCGAAGTCATCCTGGGACCAGTGCCTTCCGTCACATGAGTCCGCCGTCTCTCCCCGGTAACATAGGGTCTTGCGTTGCTTGCGGAGATGAGTCCATGAAATGGAAACTGGATCGCATTATTAGCGTGGCCACTCTCGTGGCCTCCGTAGTAGCCATAGTTCTCGTATTGAAGAAGCCGCAACCGGTGGCGCCCGCGCAGTCGCCCGCAGGCGCGGCTGCGAATGTGCAATCCCTGGAGAACAAATTGGAGCAGTTGGAACAGCCGAAGACTCCCGGTCAAGCCCCCGCCCAGGTTCACTTCAGCTCGGACGAAATCACGGCGGCATTGGCTCAGGCCGTGGCGGCGCTTCCTGCGAACCTTCCCGCGTCGGGCGCAATGAGTACGGCTACCGCAGCGTCCCCAGCCCAAACCAGTTCCGGACTGCCCACGACCGTTCCGTCCTCGCCCGATGCGGCTATCGGACAGGGCGAGCCTGAGGTCAAGGACTACAAAGTAAATTTCGATGGCGACGTTGCCCGTGGCCAGTTTGTCACCCAGATCGGCGGCAAGGATGTATACGTCACTCTGGCTGGACATCTCGGTTCCAAGGACGGTTACGCGACTTTCGATCCCACGGAATTTAAAGTGGGGGACCTCAGTATTCCAGTGTCAATGGTCAGCGGTGCATTGCAGAAAAAGCTTGCCGAACAGCGCGACCGTTTGAAGCTGCCAGATGACGTTGGCAGCGTCAAGGTCGAGAATGGCCAACTAGTCGCGACGCAAAAATAGTCTGCGAAAGAACCATGCGACATCGATGCCTCCATTCGATCCTGGAGCGTACAGCCTGAATGGTGTCGACATCGGCGCGACGATTCCGGCTCGGAGCCTCGCGACCCACTCTTTCCGCAAAAGACGGAAAGGATGGGGCACCCTTTCAATATTGGCGCATCGGGAAATTCCAGGGCCAGACCGCCTATCGCGCGGTTGCACTTTGAATGGCGGGTACAAGCGCTCTCCGATTACGCGATAAACCACGAAGGCGGGCCAGCGTCGGAAACCTGGCAGAAGAGAAGCAACAACTCCAGCACTTATGGCGCAGAGCGCTCGTCGCGTCGCCAAATAGAAACTGCGGGCGAACCTAGCGCCAGCGCTCCGAGACTCGCAGGTTGCCGAATCGGCAGGCTGAGAACCGCGTTCGCTTGTTGAAGACTGCCATCATCGGGCCCTTTGGTCCTACCTGCGATGATCGCCTTGTTCGGGATTGTCTCGTAGGCGTAGCCGGTCAGAGTAGCCCTAATGAAGGGTTCAGTTTGTTGAGTAATGACCCTGAGGCGCGCCCAGCCATAGTGAGTTTTTCCGCTGACCTTGAACTGCAGCCCAAGATAAGCTTCCTTATTGCCGGCCCAGGGGCCGACATTGCCTTGCCGAGAAACAATCGCCATGTACAGGCCGCTAGAGTATTCTTTAAAAGCGCTGTTCTTCCCGACTCGGACGCCTGCTTTTAGAGCCGCGCCCATCCACCTTGATCCGGATTGGAGTCCCCAGACCTGGTTCCTTCGCTCAACACCGACTCCCAGGATTGCTACGGGCGCATAGGTCGTACAGTTACAGAAGCTCGATATCGTAAAATCAGGAATTCCGTCATGGTTAAGATCGATTGTCACCGAGCTGTTCTGAACAATCCTAATGTGGGCCGCGGTGTATACAATTTTGGCGTCGGCAGGCTGCGCCGATGCCAACGCTGCCACCCCCGCGGCGCTCGTGACGAGCGCATACATGCTGACCTGGTGATGAACTGAATCGGACAGCTTGGCTTGTATCCTGAAACGTCGGGAAGAGCGATTCATGGAGTCCTCCGACAGGCGAGACCATTGTCCTCTCCTCGCAATCGCTTAGTCAATTCGAACTACGTTTTAAGCGGTCGAGGAGACTGGGACAGCTTTGAACCAACGTTACGGCACGGGTGCTATTGTCCTGGCGCGCCTTGGAACAGCGGGTACAGGCGGTCTCCGATCACGCGATAGACTACGAAGGCGCTCCCCGCCTCTGAAACCTGGCGGAAAAGCAGCTCTGCGCGGCCGTCTCCATCGACATCGACGGCATCGATCAGGTCGAGCTGCGGAATCACATCCAGATGCCGGGTGTCGGTTACGTTGGCCAGCGCTTTGTGAAGATCGCCGTTCACATCTTCGCGAACCACTAACGTGATTATGTATTCGAGATCTGTTTCGTTTTCGCGCGGGCGTTGCGGCATACGCGCTCGTGCGGTCAATACCAGTTCGGGCTCGTTGATATCTGCAAGATCAAAAACTCGCAGCTGCACGTCTGCAAACGTGGGCTGCACTGGCTTCGCGGTAGGCGCCTTGGCGTGCTGCGAAGCAGCGTGGACTGGTTGAGCAGTCCCTACGCTCGTGGATCCTGCCGCGCGTGCTCGGATTTCGTCCCCCGCCATTGCGAGCATTTTCTTGCGGAATTGTTGTTCCTCCTCCGGCTTCAGGCTGTAGGTGTAGGGAAGTGGGTCGGGGCCGTTCGAATCTGAGATTGCGGGGATTAGCTGCATCTGGTCCGATGCCTGGGCTCCGGACTGGCCGGTCGATGATGCCCCCGAAGAGGTCGCTGCGCCTGTCGAAAGCGCCGTCGCAGCATGCCCAGCCGCCTTTGCTGAAGCAGCAGCCATCGCCTTCTTCTGAGCTTCTTCCGCCGACGCTGCGCCGGCTTGCCCCCGTTTCAGCGAGGGCCGATCTTTGTCCTCTGGAGCCTTGTCTTCTTGCGCCTGTTCAGGCTGCGATGGCGTGGCAGGTGCAGGTGGTGTTGAGGCGGTGGGTGCTGGCGTCGGTTGTTCAGTGGACGCAGGACTCGTGCTCTGGGATCCAGCTGGCGCAGGCTGCGCCTGAGCCGGCGTGGTGGACGCAGGTGGGTCCGCCGGCTTGGATTTGTCATCGCCCGCACGGCGGAGTACCGGTGGACCCTCGTCCTCGTTCATCCCGCGGGGTGTCGACGATACTGGCTTCTTCGCTACCTTCGCTTTAATTGAACTGGCCGTCTGCCAGGTGCCTTCGGCCATCCACGCGGTTGCGTCGTTGCCGTTTTTTCTTTGCAGTGCTCCGGTTACGGTGAACAGTCCCATGGAAACTCCGGTCCGCACGGCTTCGTAAACTGTATCGCTCCACAGCGCCATCGGCACGGGTGCGGCCTTGTAGGCGCTGGCATCGTAATATTTGCCATCAATCAAGATAGTGATTGGAATCAGGTGTGCTTTGCCATTCGGGGCCAGTTCCAGCAGACCCAATGCTCGCGGCCCTTTGCTGGTCTTCGGGGCCCGACTAACCTGAGCGGGAGCAATTGATGGAAGCGCGAATTGCAGAAAAACGCCCACCGCGAGAACACTGGAGATGACGCGCCACCGGGCGTTGCGGTATAACGTTGATCGAGTAGTTGATCGAAAAGGAGAGACCGTCATGGATATCAATATCAATGATAAAGCCCCGGAGTTCACTTTGCCTGATCAGAATGGCGAGCCGGTTTCCTTGAAGGATTTTAGCGGCAAGTGGGTGGTGCTCTATTTCTATCCCCGGGCGGATACTCCGGGATGCACCATCGAGGCCTGCGAGTTCCGCGATTCACACAAAAAGACGGAGAAGAGCGGAGCTGTGGTTCTGGGAGTTTCGCCTGATGAACCGAAAGCGCTCAAGAAGTTTGAGGATAAGTTCGATCTTCCATTTACCCTCCTGGGCGACGCCGACAAGAAGGTTAGCAATGCTTACGGCGTGATCCAGGAAAAGAATATGTATGGCAAGAAAGTCATGGGGGTGGCTCGCACGACGTTCATCATTGGCCCGGATGGAAAGATCAAACAGATCTTTAAAAAAGTGAAGCCGGAAGGCCACGCCGAACAGGTGCTGACATTTCTGAAGGGCGCTGCGAAAGGCGCGGCTTAGCGGAAGGCTCGTAAGTAGCACGGCGCGGATGTGTCGCAAAAGCAGGTTTCTCGACTCCGCCGCGTCATCCGCATTCGCGGATATTCCAGCTGCGCTCGAAATGACAAATGGACGAATGACAAATGGAAAAGCTCATTGACCCAATTCCGGATGGAAGATATCGGTCCGGAAGTTTGACAAGTTCCCCTTCCCCCACGTAATTTCAAACTTCTGCCCCTCATACACGTCCAACCTCTTGGAGGTCCAATGATCCGGCGCACTATGATCCGCCGTTCTCTCAAGCCATTCGCCATCGCACTGATGCTCACCGGGTTGGCCGCCGCCCAGGATGTTGCCTCTTTCGAGAAACGCACGACGGTCAAGAAATTGGACAATGGATTGACCATCGTCATCTGCGAGAGGCCTGAGGCCCCGGTATTTTCATTTTTCACTCACGTGGATGCTGGTTCGGTGCAGGATCCTCTCGGCGAGACCGGTCTGGCTCACATGTTTGAGCACATGGCTTTCAAGGGCACAGACAAGATCGGCACCAAGGATTACGTCGCCGAAAAAGTTGCTCTCGAAAAGGTGGAGCAGGCTTACGCAGCCTATATCGCAGAGCGCGATAAGCCAGTAGGCCGCGACCAGGAGAAACTGAAGCAACTGGAAAAGGCCTGGAAGGATGCCATCACCGAAGCCGACAAATACGTGAAGCCCAATGAGTTTCCTCAGATCGTGGAGATCAACGGCGGCGAGGACTTGAACGCCAACACCAGCGATGACGAGACCAACTACTTCTATTCGTTCCCCGAAAACCGGCTGGAGTTGTGGGCCTATCTGGAATCGGAGCGCTTCCTGCATCCTGTGATGCGCGAATTTTACAAAGAGCGCAATGTGGTGATTGAGGAGCGCCGCATGCGTGTGGACAGTAACCCCATTGGGCGACTGCTCGAGCAATTCACCACTGCGGCTTTTCAGGCGCATCCTTACCATCGGCCAACGATTGGTTGGATATCGGACCTGAATTCGTTTTCCGCTACCGACGCCAAGAGGTTTTTCGACACCTACTACATTCCATCCAATATGGTCGTGGCCGTGGTGGGCGATGTGAAGGCATCCGAGACCATGCCGATCGTCGAAAAATATTTCGCCCGCATTCCTTCGCATTCGAAGCCGGACGAGCGCACAACCACCGAGCCGCCGCAGAACTCCGAACGGCGCGTCGTGCTGCAGGAGATGTCGCAACCGCTTTATCTCGAAGGCTATCATCGGCCCGACTACCGCAGCCCCGACGACGCGGTTTACGACGCGATTGCCGACCTGATGTCGGATGGCCGCACTTCGCGCCTCTACCGGGCATTGGTGCGCGACAAGAAAATCGCATCGGATTCCGCGGGCTTTAGCGGACTACCGGGCAACAAGTATCCGCATCTTTTTGCCTTCTACGCGTTTCCTCTTCCCGGCCACAAGCCGGACGAAATGGCCGATGCGATTCACGTCGAGATCGAGAAGCTGAAGAAAGAAGACATCAGCGATGAGGAATTGAAGATGATTAAAACGCGGGCCAAGGCGAACCTGCTCCGGAGCCTGGGCAGCAATGAGGGGTTGGCTAACAATCTGGCTTTGTACCAGGCCCGCTACGACGACTGGCGCGAGCTTTTCCGCTCGGTCGACCGCATCGATAAGGTTTCCAAAGCCGATATCCGCCGCGTAGCGAATCAAACTTTTGTTCCCGCCAATCGTACAGTTGGAATTATCGAAACCAGGGCCGGAGCGCCCGCAGCCGATCAAAAAGGAGGAGCGCAATGAAGAGTCATCGTTCGCTGATTTTCCTTTCGATCCTGATTCTCCTTGGGGCGGTAATTCCGCGAGCCGCCGGTCAGGCTGCGGATTGGCAGCAAATCCCGATTCCGCCTTTGCCCGCTTTTCACCCGCAGCAGCCCAAGCGCTTCGTGTTGCCGAATGGAATGGTGATTTTCCTGCAGGAAGATCATGAACTCCCGCTTATCGATGGCACGGCGCGTATCCGAGGCGGTTCGCGTTCGGAACCCGCCAATAAAGTCGGGATGCTGGATATTTACGGCGAAGTCTGGCGCACGGGGGGAACCAAAGCGCAGACCGGCGATCAACTCGACGACTATCTCGAAATCCGCGCCGCCAAAGTTGAGACCGGTGCGACTGCAGACTCGACGACGATTTCATGGTCTTGCCTCAAGGGCGATTTCGACGATGTGTTCAAGGCCTTCAATGACGTCCTGCATGAGCCCGAATTCCGCGCGGACAAAATCGATCTGGCACAGAAGGAAATGTACGACGCCATCTCGCGCCGTAATGACGATGTCAGCGCGATTGCCTCTCGTGAGTCAGCGAAGCTGGGATACGGGCCTAACAATCCGTACGCTCGGCAACCTGAGTACGCCACTGTGGCCGCCGTCACGCGGCAGGACCTGCTCGATTGGCATCACGCTCACGTCCATCCCAACAATATTATTCTGGGGATCGTCGGCGACTTTGATTCTGCGGCTATGGAAGCCAAGCTTCGCCAGGTCTACGGCGATTGGCCCAAGGGACCGCCGGTAAAAGAGGACAAAATCGAGTTCCAGCCAGCCAAACCTGGTTATTACTTGGTTGAGAAAGAAGACGTAAATCAGAGTTCCATCCGGATGGACGAGCTCGGCATTCGGCGCGATAATCCGGATTATTACGCGGCCCAGGTTTTTAATGAGGCGTTCGGCGGCGGCTTTTCTTCGCGTTTGTTCAAGAGCATTCGCACCGCGCAAGGGCTGGCGTACGGCGTCGGCGGTGGAATAGGCGCGTCATTTGACCATCCCGGCCTCGTCCGCATTTCCATGAGCACGAAGAGCGCAACCACAGTGGAATCGGTTCAGGCCCTCTACAAAGAGATGGACAACCTGGAAAAGAATCCGATTTCGGATGACGAGATTAAACGCGCCAAGGATTCCATCCTGAATTCATTCGTCTTCAATTTTGATTCGCCGGAGAAAGTGCTCCATGAACGCATGGCATATGAGTTTTATGGATATCCGGCGGATTACCTCGAACGCTATCGCGCTGGGATCGAGAAAGTTGGCAAGGAAGACGTAGCTCGCGCCGCGACTAAATACCTGCACAAGAATGAGCTCAAGGTGCTGGTCGTGGGCAACACGGCGGAGTTCGACAAGCCGCTGTCTTCGCTCGGTCCAGTGACCAAGGTCGACATCACGATTCCGCCGCCCCCTGGCGAGCAGCCGGGAACTCCTCCGAAACCTGGCTCAGATCCAGGAGGCGAGACGCAGTAAAAGAACCCAGTTTCGATGAAGCACGGGCGTCTCGCCCGTTCGCGAAACCTCCCCGCGCATTCGCGTCAGTGAACATCGCCAAGACGGGCGAGACGCCCGCCCTCCATCGTTTTATGTCCGCTGAACTTTCTTCCTGCCCGCTTGACATCGATCGGGCGAAGATCTACTCTGAAGCGAATAAAAAGCGAATATCGTCATGGCCTCTCCGTCTCTCTTTCCCGATTCCAAGCCCAAACTCGTCGGCATCGCTCGCCTTGCCTCGGAGGGTGAAACCCTACGTCAGGGGCACGAGGTCGAATATTTCACGCTTCCTGTCCGTTCCCTGCTCAATCGTTGCACCGGCGTGCGCATGCCGTTTACCTGGACCATCAATCCGTACCGCGGATGCGAGTTTGCCTGCAAATATTGCTATGCCCGCTACACCCATGAATTCATGGAGCTGCGCGATGGCGTCGACTTCGAGCAGAAGATTTTCGTCAAGCAACACGCGGCCGACTTGCTGCGGCAGGAGCTTCGCAAGGTCAAGCCCGGTGAAGATATTGCCCTCGGAACCGCTACGGATCCGTATCAACCGGCCGAGCGGCGCTTCGAAGTGACCCGCGCGATCCTGGAGGAACTCGCGCGGCATCGCGGACTCGAAATCGGAATTGTCACCAAGTCCAATCTGGTGCTGCGGGACGTCGAGGTGTTCCAGCAGATCGCAAAAGCCAATCGTTTATTCGTGAACATCACCATAACCACTTTGAATATCGAACTGGCCCGCATTCTGGAACCGCGCGCGCCGCGTCCTGATTTGCGGCTGGAGGCGATGCAAAAGCTGAACCAGGCAGGCATCGCAGCGGGGGTAATCTGCGCACCGGTGCTGCCGGGCATTACGGATTCTCCACGCGACCTCGACACGCTCGTCCAAGCCACCGCGCAGGCGGGCGGGAAATACATTTTTGCCAATCCTCTGTTCCTCAAGCCTTGCTCAGCGGCTGTCTTCTTGCCGTTTCTGGAAAAAGAGTTCCCCCAACTGATCGAAAGCTACCGGCAGCGCTATAAAGACCGCGCATTCCTTCCGGCATCGTATCGCAAGCGGCTATCGCAACTAATGAAACGCCTGCGCCAGAAGCACGGCATTCCCAGCGACTACGATCGCTACAGCCAGAAGACGCATCCCGCCCCTGAAGCCGAGCCCAGGGAGCAATTGAAATTATTCTGACAGCGTTCATTCCACGCTGACTCGTCGCTTCGGGCGGGTTCGGTCGCGAGCCTCTATAATGTCAGCTTCCAGAATGCATCCTCCCAATTCGCAAGCCGTGCCGAACCCGCCCCCGCCGACGACAGCCAGAAGGCCAAATTTCTTCGCCCAACTTGATAGGTTCTGGCAGCGCGTGACCGAGGGGCTTGAGCTCAGCCAGCTGTGGAAGCAGTTCAGCGTGGATGCGCGGGCCAGCTACCGGCTTTATCACCGCGACTTTCGGGCTCGGGCTCCGCAGGATGCCCGCAAACCCGGTTTCTGGAATACAGCGCAGGAGTATGCCTGGGCGATTCTGGAAAAGCTGACGCCAGCACGACGCGTATTGCTGCTGCTCGGTGTTGTTCTGCTTATTTTTCCCTCTGGTGGCTACAGCTATCATGGGAAGAATGGAGAAATCGAGATCGTCGAGCTCGATCTGAAATTCTGGGGCGGAGCCGTGCTCTTCGTCCTGCTGATGCTCGAAGTCGCAGATCGGGTAGTGATGAAGCGCGATCTCGAGATCGCGCGCGACATTCAGCGATGGCTGCTTCCGGCGCAACCGCCCCAGGTGCGCGGCCTGGACATCGCTTTCGCGGCCAGGCCCGCGAATACAGTGGCCGGCGATTTCTACGACGTCTTTGCCCGTCCGGCGACTGACTCCGCGAAACCGCATTTCCTGCTGGCCGTAGCGGATGTGGCAGGAAAAAGTATCCCGGCCGCTTTGCTTATGGCTACCTTCCAGGCTAGCCTTAAAACTCTTTCCGAGACTTCCTGTTCTCTCGGGGACCTGGTGACAGCCATGAATCACTATGCCTGCACAAACAGCCAAAGCGGTCTCCGCTTCACGACCGCATTTCTGGCCGAGTTCGACCCGGCAAGCCGTGCTCTGGTCTACATCAACGCCGGGCATAACGCCCCCATCCTGCGGCGCACTACGGGCGCAATTGAACGCCTGTCAAACGGTGGGCTACCCCTGGGAATGTGGGCCGACAAGACTTATGAATCCGGCAGCTTGATCCTGCAACCAGGCGATTGGCTGGTGATCTTTACGGATGGCGTGATAGAAGCAGTGAATGGAAGCAATGAAGAGTACGGCGAACAAAGGGTGCTCAACGTGCTACAGGCTGGCGCGGCGGCCACTCCAGAAGAACTGCTGCGCCGTATCATGAGCGACCTCGACGCCTTCGTCGGTCTTACGCCACAGCATGATGATGTGACCTGCATGCTGATAAAGGCAGCGTAGGCCGTGGCACTCAACCTCGCAAGGTTGACAAAATTTGTCAGGGTCTCGCCTTTTAAGCGCTCTGCGTGAACTGGTTTCGACTCTCAAACTAACCCTGTCCCTTCCCGCATACGGCAGCCATAAGACTTAGGAGGTCGTGATTTTGAGTGCGATGGTAATCCGCGATGGCAAGCAAATTGCCACATGATTAGTGTTGGGTTCAAGAAACTCACCCTGCTAATGGAGACATTTGTGAACAACACGCGAAAACAGAAAGGTTTTTCACTGATTGAACTGCTCATCGTGGTGGCCATTATTCTTATCATCGCCGCGATCGCGATTCCGAACCTGCTGCGAGCGCGTATTTCAGCCAACGAGGCGTCTGCGGCCAGCTCAGTCCGCACCACCAACACGGGTGAGGTTAGCTTCTATTCCACTTACCCGACGCAAGGCTATTCGACGGGCGCGACCGGCATGGGCGCACTCGGACCAGGCGTCGTCACCGGCTGTCCCGCTGGCGGGCCGCTGGTCACCGCGGCTTGCTTGATTGACTGGAATCTTTCACAAGCCACGACAGTGGCGCTCAGTAAGAGCGGTTACTATTTCGCGGTCGGTAGCACCTCAGCCGCCGCCCCATTCGTGAGCTACACCGTCGGCGGTTCGGCCGCTGCCTTCAATCAGTCTGGCGTGCGTGGCTTCTGCTCGAACGAAGACGGCGTCATCCACTTCAACGCAGCCTGGAATGCTGCCCCGCAAACCACCAAAGCGACCTGCTCCAGTGCAGCATGGCCACAGTTGCAATAACTCGAATTTGGCGAAGTACCGGAGAAGCGTTTGAGCCAGGGAGCAACGGAGAAATCCGTTGCTCTTTTTGCTTTCGGGGCTAGGAGGCCCAGGCTCCAAGCGGCTACAAGCCGGGCGGTTCCTATCTCATTTCTGCGCTGCCAATATGACACAACTTGTCATGCCGCCGACAAAATGTGGTACAAACTGCGCCTCTGGGTCAGTCCCGTTTCAGGCGCGATAGTTACGGAAGATAGCTGAGCCATTGAAAACAAACTGCGCTCTCCAATCTGACCCTACCCTATAGTAACTTCCGGCTCTGGCCGCTAAAATGCGAACATAATCGGCAATCGGGTCTACTGAGACCACATCTGATAAACGGAGAAGAAGGGAACACACATGCGGAAACAAAAGGGTTTTTCACTGATTGAGTTGCTCATCGTGGTCGCGATTATTCTTATCATCGCTGCCATCGCCATTCCGAACCTGCTGCGGGCACGTATCTCGGCCAACGAGTCGTCTGCGGCCAGCTCGGTCCGTACTGTCAACACCTCTGAGGTCAGCTTCTATTCCACTTACCCGGCGCAGGGATATTCGACGGGTGCAACCGGTATGTCGGCACTTGGGCCGGGCGCGATCACTGGCTGTCCTGCTGGCGGTCCGCTGGTCACAGCGGCTTGCTTGATCGACTGGAACCTGTCCCAGGCCACCACGATAGCTCTTAACAAGAGCGGCTACTACTTCGCTATCGGCAGCACCTCGGCTGCTGCGCCGTTCCTGAGCTACACTGTCGGCGGATCGGCCGCTGCTTTCAACCAGACCGGCGTGCGCGGCTTCTGCGCCAACGAAGATGGCGTGATCCACTTCAACGCCTCTTGGAACGCTGCTCCGCAAACGACCTTTGCGACTTGCGTCAGCGCGGCATGGCCACAACTGCAGTAGTTTGAATTTGGCGAAGTACCTGGGGGAGGGTACCAGCCGGGGAGCAACGGAGAAATCCGTTGCTCCTTTGTTTTTTAGCTCACTACATTGCCCGCGTCCTCACTCAGCCCTTGGCCAGCCTCACCTACGGCGGACTGCAAGGTGAAACCCGGGCTCTTTTACTTTCGTAATCGGGTATCTTCCCGAACTCGCTCGGAATCGCCATATTTTGCATATAATTTTCCTAGAGACGAAAGGAGGGCAGTTCGTTTCTGCAGCCATGACAGCAATCGATATCCTTGGCCTCGAAAAGACATACAGCGTCGGCTTCTGGCGCAAGAAACTGAAATGCGCGCTGCGGCCGCTCCACCTGCGGGTGGAGGAGGGAGAAATCTTCGGCTTTCTCGGACCCAACGGAGCAGGAAAGACGACCACCCTCAAGATGCTTATGGGCCTGGTCTATCCAACCAGCGGATCAGCTCAAATCCTCGGCATGGACATCAATGATCCGCGCATGAAAGCACAGATTGGCTTTCTTCCCGAGCAACCCTATTTCTATGACTACCTGACCGCGGGTGAACTGCTCAATTATTATGGCCAACTCTCGGGTCTTGCACCGAAGGAACGCTCGCGCAAAGTTCGCGAGGTTCTCGACCGGGTAGGCCTGCCCGACGTGATGCGCGTGCAGTTGCGAAAGTTTTCCAAAGGTATGCTGCAACGGGTGGGCATTGCGCAAGCCATCTTGCACGATCCCCGAATTGTCTTTCTCGACGAACCTATGTCCGGACTCGATCCCATGGGCCGTCGCGAAGTGCGCGATCTGATGGAACAATTGAAGCAGGAAGGCAAAACGGTTTTCTTTTCCACTCACATTCTGTCCGATGCCGAAGCGCTCTGCGATCGGGTGGCGATCATTCATCTGGGCGAACTGCGGAGCGTGGGCGCGGTGGCCGACCTCACCTCAAGCGTCGAAGGAAAAGTCGAACTGGTCTGGCACGGAAACAAGATCCCAGTTGCGATGAAGGCACTGGGCGCGGAGTGTCATGTCACCGGCGATACGATCCGGGCTGTCGTTCTCGAAGGCAATCAGGACGCCGCCCTTGAGGCGCTACGCCGCGAACAGCTGCGAATCATCTCTTTAATTCCTGTCCGGACTTCGCTGGAAGAATATTTTGTGCGCAAGCTGCAACCGTCCAAGGCGGTTGCCGGGGTGACGCAATGAGCGGACGAATTGTCTACATTGCCTCGAACACGTTTCGTGAAGCGGTGCGCGATCGCGTCCTCTATAACCTGATCGCATTCGCACTGCTGATGTCGGGCGCCGCCGTGCTGGTCGGCCAAATTTCCATTGGCATCGAACGATTGGTGGTGATCAATCTTGGCCTCACAGCGGTTTCGTTGTTCGGTATCGTGATTGCCATTTTCATTGGCATCGGACTGGTTTCCAAAGAGATCGACAAAAGAACGCTCTATACCGTTCTTTCCCGTCCGGTTCAGCGCTGGGAGTTCATTATCGGCAAGTTTTTCGGCCTGGCGGGAACGCTGGTGGTCAACGCATTCTTCATGGCGCTCGGAGTGTTTGCGGCGTTGCTCTACGTTTCGCACCACTTCCAGGCAACTGACGGCTGGGTGCTGGTCGCGCTGTATTTCATCGTTTTGCAGTTCCTGATCATCACCTCGCTGGCGCTTCTGTTTTCCTCTTTTTCGTCTCCGTTGCTATCGGCAGTCTTTGCCTTTGCCTTGTTCGTGATCGGCACCTTCGCGGAAGACCTGCGAGGGTTTGCCGGTTTAACCAAAGGGGTCGTGCGCTGGCTGGCCACAGGCGCAGCTTATCTGGTCCCGAATTTTTCCGCCTTGAATGTAATTAGTTCGGTGGCGCACGAGCAGCCGGTTGCGGGACAACTCATCCTCTCGAACACGGCCTATGCTCTGGTTTACGCTGGCATGGCTCTCTGTGGAGCAGTGCTGATTTTCGAGCGCCGGAATCTGAAATGAAGCCCTCGCGGAGAATCACAATTACGGCCAGCGTTCTGCTGGTGACTTTTCTTGTGGGATCTGTGTTGTTGCTGCGGCGCCTTGATCGCGAGCGCAACGCAGCGACGCTAAAGGAAGTGCTCTACATCTCCTCGCCCACCCTGCTCAAGCGAATGAGCCTGGGCTACGACGGGTTGCTCGCGGACATCTACTGGACCCGCGCAGTACAGTATTTCGGAGAAAAACTCACCCGCGGCTCCGAGCATTTCGACCTGCTGGCGCCGCTGCTTGAAATCACGACTACGCTCGATCCGCACCTGCTCGTTGCCTACGAGTATGGCGCGAACTTCCTGGCTCCCAAAATACCTGGCGGAGCCGATCAACCACAACGGGCAATTAAGTTGGTCGAGTTCGGAATCCGCAACAATCCCAACCAGTGGCACCTTTACTACGATCTGGGTTTCATCTATTACATGGATCTTGGCGACTACGCTAACGCCGAGAAAGCCTTCGCCGACGGCGCCAAGGTTCCGAATACCCATCAGATTATGCCGCTCATGGCTGCCAAGATGGCCGAGCATGCGGGAAACATTCAAACCGCTCGTCTGATGTGGGTGACGACTTATCAAACCACGCGCGATCCCTTGGTGAAATCGAATGCGGTTGCTCACTTGAACGCCTTGCAGGTGGATGAAGACGTCACCATTCTGGAGTCGCTCGTCTCTCGCTACCGCGACAAAACCGGACGCTTGCCGCAAAAGTTTTCTGACCTGGAAGCGGCAAACTTCTTGCGTGGCATTCCGGTGGACCCGGTTGGGCACACATATAAACTGCTGCCGGATGGCCACGTCGAAGTGCGAGTTCCTGACGACCTGCCCTTCATTGAAAAAGGAATACCAATCGGGTACATTCCACCTCAAAAGCCCAAGCTACCGCCCGTGAACTAATATCCAAGATGCAGGCGCGAGCGTCCTCGCCCGTGCAAGCTCGACTCGTGAAGCCACGTACGGCACAACTCGAAGATGCCGAGAACATCGCCCGTCTGGTGAATACAGCGTTCCACGTGGAACGTTTCTTCATCGACGCAGACCGTACCAACCCGGAGAAGGTCCGTGCGCTAATGCAAAAAGGCAGGTTCTTTATCGCTGAGGAGAGTGGCGCGCTTGCAGGTTGCGTCTACGTGGAACTGCGTGGACAGGCCGGCTATTTCGGTTTACTTGCAGTTGACCCAGCGAAACAAGGCGTCGGCTTGGGCTCTCGTTTAGTGGCCGCATCGGAGGAATATTGCCGCGCCGCTGGCTGCCATCTCATGGAGCTGACAGTCGTAAACTTGCGAGTCAAGTTGCTGCCATTCTATCGACGGCTCGGGTATCTGGAGAGCGGTACCATGCCTTTCCCTCCGGATCAAAATGCCCCAAACCAGCCCTGCCATCTGGTCAGGATGAGTAAGCCGCTTTAGCGACAAAAGCCCAGCCTGGGGCGTTTTTCCCCTTGACCGTCGTAATCATTTCGGAGACACTTCCCCCGCGCAGTCCCCACGGTCTGGCCGCGTAGAGTTGGTCTGGCACCTCTTCCCCGAATTCGATCGACGAGGTAAGTATGAAGTTCTATCTAACCGTTGTACTTCTTCGGATGCTGTTTCTCGGCGTACCGACATTTGCTCAGCAGCCCACGCAGCATGCCTTTATCTGGAGTCAAAAGTCCGGCATGAAAGGTTTAGGTAGTCTGGGGGCAAGCAGTTATGCCCAGGCAGTCAATGCCTCAGGCCAGGTTGCGGGTTACTTTGTGACCAACTTTGGCGATCTCCATGCGTTCCTCTGGACGGTGAAAGGCGGAATGAAAGATCTGGGAACACTGGGTGGCAATTTCAGCGTCGCGCGGGGAATTGACGACTCTGGCGTGGTCGTTGGCTCGGCCAGCAAGAAGTCCGGAGCTGTACACGCGGTTCTCTGGACGGCGACAGGAGCGATCACGGACTTGGGAACGCTCGGCGGTTCTTCCAGCGAAGCCGATGGCATAAACAAGAAAGGCGATATCGTTGGCGATTCATCGACCAAGGGCAATAGCGCCACGCACGCTTTCCTTAAGATCGGCACCAGGCGCATGCGGGATCTAGGAACGCTTGGTGGTGCTTCAAGTGCTGCGAGCGCGGTGAATGTCTTCCGAGCGGTTGCCGGTAATTCGACTACCAGCGCCGGGGACGAGCACGCTTTCATGTGGACGAAGGCTGCTGGCATGCAAGACCTGGGCACCCTAGGACAAAGTAGCAATGCAATTGGAATTAATGACCTCGAGGATGTGGTCGGGTTCAGTGTTCTTACGGGTGGCTCTCCGTTCCACGCTTTTTTATGGACACAGAGCGGGGGCATGCAAGATCTCGGGACGCTTGGGGATTTCGGCGCGAACAGCGACGCTTTCGAAAGCAACAAGTCCGGCGAAATCGCCGGGTATTCTTACACCGATCACACGGACGCTATTTACCACGCGGTTGTGTGGCGCGGGAGCAGCCATCAAATTAGCGATCTGGGAACCCTGGGCGGTAAGAACAGTACAAGCTCGGCGATCAATGCTTCCGGTAAGATTGTGGGTTGGTCGGATATAAATTAAGCGTGTGTCCGCCAATCGAATGTCCTCCCTCCAAGCAATTCTGCGCTGGTGGATGGAAACTTCAGCGCGCGAGGGGCCTCTCCAGGCGTTTCGGTGTCTGCTTGGTTTGCTGTGGGAGTTCGCTCGTGACTCCACTCCGTCGCGGCGTCGGCAGCGCTATGGCGACGTCGAGTACGACTGGGACTTCCGCGTCGATACGACTGGCGCAACGCTTGGCTGGCGCGATCGCCTGTTGGGACTTTTCCATTCGCCCTATCAACCAAGCGACCCTGCGCTCTTCCGCGAAATGCTCGCGAGCCTCATGCAGGCTGGGGCGAATATAAATTTTAAAGAATTTACCTTCATCGATATCGGCTCGGGCAAGGGACGGGCGCTGCTGATGGCCGCGGATTATCCCTTCCGCCGCATCCTTGGAATCGAATTGCTACCTGAATTGCACAGCGTGGCGAAAGCGAATATCAGCAAGTACAAGAGCGACTCGCAGCAGTGCTTCGCCATCGACTGCCTCCTAAGCGACGCTCGGGAGTTCGCTTTTCCACCGGATCCGACCGTCCTTTATCTGTTCAACCCTCTGCCCGAATCCGGGTTGGTTATGATGATCAGCCATCTGAAGCAATCATTGCAGGAGCATCCCAGGCGGGTGTTCGTTCTGTATCACAATCCATTGCTGGAGCATGTGCTGACGCGGAGTGCGGCTTTCACAAGAATTGGGGGGACGCAGCAGTATTCGATCTTCGCCGCGCAATAGTGCAGCGTCTTAAGAGGCATGCCTCCAACTGAATAGGCAAGTGTCCGGAATCCAAAATTAGCGGCCTCAGATTCCCACATCGGCACGCCGTTTAAATTTGCTTACTGCTGAGGAGCTCATGTTAGTCGAAGTGAGATACATTATGCGGAACTGAATAGAGAGAAAAAGCTGAATCCGGCGCGCGGGATACGATATTGACATTGTGTAAATACAAGTGATGCGCTATAGTTGGGACAGCGAAAAGAATCGCCGCAATCTCATTCGACACGGGATCGCCTTCGAGGATGCGGTGCGGATTTTCGATGGGCCGACCATTGAAAAAGTGGATGACCGTTTCGACTATGGCGAAAGTCGAGTTTATGCGGTTGGGTTGGTGAACGGCTTGGAAATTACGGTGGTTTACACGGATGAAAATGATGAAGAAAGGCGCATCATCTCGGCCTGGCGCTCGGAGCCGCACGAACGACGCTCCTACTGGCAAAACATCGAAAGCTAAGCGCGGCGCGGGCACGGACTGGAAAAAACTGCGCCACTTGAGCGATGCCCAGATTCGCCGCGGCATTGCGTCCGACCTCGACGTGCGCCCCACGGATGTAGAGTTCTGGAAAGACGCCAAGTTGGTGTGGCCTACCCGAAAAACGGTTGTGACCATGCGGCTGGATGCGGACCTGCTGGCCTGGTTTCGGCAACAGCGCGGGTATCAGACGCGCATCAACGCCATCCTGCGCGCTTACATGAAGGCGCACGCGTCGGGAGAGCGGGAATCTACATAACTGGAAGGCCATGCTTTCGGCGCAGGTCCGCGAGAAACTCGGTTGCCGGCCTGGTGCGCCCGGCTTTTACATCTTCGTAGCCTTGGCGGACTCCCTCAACCGCTTCGGCGAAGTCCTGCCGCTCCCATTCGAAATAGGTCGCCAAGGCGTCATCAAGAGCGGTGGCGAGGTCCTGGCCACGCCGTTTGGCGTACTCTTCCAATTGCGCCTTACGCTCCGGCTTCAGTGGAATCATATCCATGGATGGTCTCGGTTTCTTTCGATCCATCGTAAGATGTTTCGCGGCTGAGGTCAAAAACTAGCTGCTATCTTTTCGCCGCGCTCGTTCGCAAAGTACCGGAATAAATAGGCCTCGTCCGCCTTAAGAATAATGAAAGAGGCGGCTGAGATGGCACAGATGGCAGAAGACATCCAAGTCTTAGGGAATGCACTGATGGGACAACTCCAAGACCTAATGTTCACGGAATAAAGCCGACCAAAACCCGGATAGTGTACGACTCAATAAAATGGGCTTCAGCAATATGTGGTTGCTCGAAGGTGAAGAAACGTGACAGTAACACTGGAAGTGAAGTCGCACGACTCTGACGTGAAAGCGGCGCGGCACGCGGCGACGCGGTGCGTATTGGAGGAGTTTGGGAGTGGGCTACCTGATCTGAAGTTGCTCGCGTTCCTCGACGACGAGGACTGGAGTGATCTTAGACAACAGTACGGCCCGGCAAACCGCGGGTGCTATGCACCAATTAATGGAAACAGGCCCACGGATGAGTGGCCTCCCCGTATGACAAGTCTCATTTTTGTTCCTGTTGACGATTTTTCCCCGTGGCCGACGAGGCGTGTCTTCGATCATGCGATCTATCTTCATGGGGCACGTGTGCCGACGAGACAGCGCTGACCATGACCTTTGCACACGAGCTTCAGCATTTTGTCCAGTACGGGTTTAGTCGGAGATTTTGGGCTGAGGGTCGGCTTATTCCTCGTCTTCCAAGAGAAGTGTTCGACATCGAAGGGTTGAACTGGCCCGACATCCCTCATGAACGCGAGGCGCGAATCGTGGCGAAGCGAGTCGCAGTGAGGCTTTGTGGGGCAGATGCGGTCAGGCAGTATATTGATCGCAGGATCAGCGAGAACGTAACGGCGAACGATGCAGACGACTGGCGTTTCAGCCAGCAGTTGGATCCCTCAGTTCCGTACGATTTGTCGAGCGAGACGAAGCGAATTTTTCAGAGGTTGAGGTCCTACCGACAGGCGCTGGAGAATGTTCTACGAGAAATGAGTTGCGACTCAGCCTACGGATCAGACTACAAGGACATAAATCTCTCCGCTTACTTCGATGCTGCCTAGGGAGGTTCACCCACCACGGCTCCGCCTCACCTTGCCATAGGTGACCATGATTTAAAATAGAATTGATTGGGTTCTGAGTCTCGACTCTCCGTGAGCACGGTAAGGTTCCGATCACATCTTGTGGAGCTGAATTCCATACTGCGCAACTTTGTTGTCTTTCTTGTCTTTGGACTGGCTACTGGGAGTGCAGCCGCGTCCCCCCCTCCCGACGTTCACGCCATCGCGCAGGCTGTCGATGAGCGTTACAACCACTTGCGCTCCCTGCAGGCTGAGTTCACCGAGGTTTACCGGGGGGCTGGAACGGAACGCACTGAATCGGGAACACTTTGGCTAAAAAAACCTGGCAAGATGCGGTGGGAGTATCGTTCTCCGAGGGAGAAGCTGTTCCTAAGCGACGGCAAGGATGCTTGGTTTTACGTCCCGGGCGAGCGGCAGGTGCGGCGGACAGCGGTCAAGAAGCTGGAGGATTTGCGATCTCCGCTGGCTTTTCTTTTGGGTAAGACCAAGTTGGAGAAGGAATTGCAGGGGTTGTCTTTAGTTCGAGATCCGGTTCCTGGCGTGGCTCCCCCGGCGGCGGGGGATGTGGTTCTTCGGGGGGTTCCGAAGAGTTTGGCGGACCGGGTTAGCCAAGTTCTGCTGGAGATTACGCCCGAGCACTGGATTAGCAGGATTTTAATTGAGGAAGTGGACGGATCGGTCACGGAATATCGCTTTAGTGATCAGAGAGAGAATGTGTCCGTGCCTGATCAGCGGTTTCGATTTGCGGTGCCGGACGGGGTTGAAGTCATTGACGGCGAGTTGGGACAGTAGATCCTCGAAAGCAGGGGCTAAAGCTGGTCTGTTTCGACTAGCTTACGATATGGTTGAAACCATATCCTGATACGAATTTCGAGCTTCCAGCACTATCTAAAATGATCTGTAAGTAATTGTTTTTCAGTTGGTTGCGACCTGTTTGGGACGGCGAAGACGGTTTCATTACTCCCGATATAGTTTGACTGCCAATTAACAAATGGCTGCTAGATGGGAATGCTAGACTGGAGTGGGCGACGGTAAACGGACGATCGCATGGCCGAATTCGTAATCAAAATCGCGGACGAGCGCGGGCACCTGTTGGAGCAGATCGAGAACGGGTACTCGGAGGCCGAGGTTCGCGATCGCTTTGTGCAGCAGGGCTTCCTGGTTTACTGGGTCAAGCCTCGCGGGGTTTTTTCCGGCGGATTGCGACGACGAGGCAAGGTCAAGCAAGGCCAGTTTCTTATCTTCAACTCGCAATTCCTTACCTTGATCAAAGCTGGATTGCCGATTTTGAATTCTTTGGATTTGCTGATCAAGCGGCAGCGGGATCCGTATCTGCAAAGCCTGTTGCAAAATGTGCGCGACCGGGTCAAGGCGGGAGAACTCCTCTCCGACGCTTTTTCCGGGCAAGGAGCTTTTCCCAAGATCTACACCAGCACTTTGATGGCGGGCGAGAAGAGCGGCAACATGGAAGAGGTGCTCACTCGCTACATTGCCTTCCAGAAAATGGCGCTAACTTTCAAGAAGAAGTTGGCGGTGTCGCTGGTGTATCCGACTTTGCTGGTCGTCATGGTTTCGTTGATGCTGGTATTCCTGGTGACGTACGTGGTGCCGCAGTTTGCCAGACTTTATCAGGATATGGGTGCGCAACTGCCGGTGATCACTCTGATCATGCTGAATATCGGAAACCATGCGCAAAGATATTTTCCGCTGGCTGCAGCCGCGGTGGTGATTGCGCTGCTGGCGTTCTGGCAGTGGAAGAAGAGCGATCGCGGGGCCGAACGCGTCGACCGTGCCATTCTGGCGCTCCCGTTGCTTGGGCAAATCTGGCTGAAGTATCAGGTGGCCAACTTCTCCCGCATGCTTTCGACCCTGCTGGCAGGCGGCATGCCGCTGGTGCCGTCGCTGCAAACTGCGGGAGCTTCGATGAGCAGCCGTCGCATTCTCAACGGTATTTCGGTGGCCGCCATCCGGGTACGCGAAGGGCAGCCCCTAGCCAAGAGTCTGGAAGAACAAAAGATGTTTCCCGAGTTGTCGGTGGAGATGATCGAGGTGGGCGAATCCACTGGAGCTTTGCCGGCCATGCTCAATTCGGTGGCGGAGTTTTATGAGGAGGACGTGCAGAATGCGCTCGGTGCGGCCATGGCTTTGATCGAGCCGGTCATCCTCATTTTCATGGCGGTGATTGTGGGCGGAATACTTATCTCGCTGTATTTACCCATTTTCACTTTAGGATCTACGATTCATTAGACGAGAAAATTACGGCTCTGGCCTGGGTGTAGGTGGTTGAGAAATGGCAAGTACAACAGAAAACAAAACAGTATTCGTGGGCGGGAACGGGAGCGCAGCGCCTGGCACCCACAGCGAGGAACTGGAAAAAGCGCAGGATATTGCGCGGCGCTATCGCTGCCAGTTCGTCGATCTGCATAACTTCCAACTGCATCACGATCTGTTCAAAACCATCCCGGTTCACCTGATGTTCCGCTACAACTTCGTGCCTCTCGAGGAGACCGAAGACGGCCGTCTCGCGATAGCCATTGCCGACCCGAGCCAGCTGATGATGATCGACGAGATCAGCCTGCTCCTGGGCAAGCGCATTGTCACCAAGGTTTCCACGCTGGCGCAGATCACCGAAATCCTCAAGAAGACGGAACAGTCAAAGCGAGTTCTCGAAGATGCGAGCGAAGGCTTTGCTCTGGATGTAATTCGGGAAGATGAGAGTGGCAGCGAAGAGAGCATCTCGATCGACCGGCTGGCCACGCAGCAGGGTGATATCAGCCCGATCATTCGCCTAGTCGATACCACGATCTTTACTGCGCTGCAACGGCGGGCCAGTGATATTCACATCGAAACCCGCGACGATTCTGTGTGCATCAAGTTCCGCATTGACGGCGTGCTTACTCAGGCCATGCCGCCAATTGCCAAGGAGCATCACTCAACCATCATTTCGCGTATCAAAGTCATGAGTGAGTTGGATATTTCCGAACGCCGGGTTCCGCAGGACGGGCGTTTCCGCGTGCGCTACGGAAGCCCTGAGCGGCCGATCGACTTCCGCGTTTCGATTATGCCGTCGATTCACGGCGAGGACGCAGTGCTTCGCGTACTCGACAAAGAATCGATGAGCGAAAAGTTCCACAAGCTCACGCTCGATGTTGTTGGTTTCGACGAAGATGACCTGCGAAAATTCCGCCGCTACATCAAAGAGCCGTACGGCATGGTGCTAGTCACCGGCCCAACCGGCAGCGGCAAAACCACGACGCTGTACGCGGCCGTCAGTGAGATCAAGACTGACGAAGACAAAATCATCACCATTGAAGACCCGGTTGAATACCAGATTCGCGGCATCACTCAGATTCCGGTCAATGAGAAAAAGGGGCTGACCTTCGCTCGCGGCCTGCGTTCTATTTTGCGTCACGATCCTGACAAGATCATGGTCGGCGAAATCCGCGATACCGAAACCGCGCAGATCGCGATTCAGTCCGCGCTTACCGGCCACCTGGTTTTCACCACCGTCCACGCCAACAACGTGGTCGACGTCATCGGGCGATTCCTCAACATGGGGGTCGAGCCTTACAACTTTGTTTCGGCTTTAAACTGCATTCTGGCGCAACGGCTGGTGCGATTGATTTGCGAATCCTGTCGCACCGCAACCCATTATGCCCCAGAGGTTCTAGAGGCCAGCGGGCTCGATCCGAAGACCTGGTCGGAGGTCAACTTCTACGAAGGGCAAGGTTGTATCGAGTGCGCCGGGACGGGATTCCGCGGGCGAACCGCGATCCACGAACTCCTTGACTTGAGCGATCGTATCCGCGAGATGATTTTGCTGAAGAAGCCAACGTCGGAGATCCGGCGAGCCGCGCGCGATGAGGGCATGCGGTTCCTGCGTGAATCGGCCCTGGATAAAGTCAGGATCGGGTTGACTACGTTGAAAGAAATAAACAAAGTCACCTTCATCGAAAGCATGCGCTGAGTACTCTCTTTCCGTATTGTCATTTCGAGCGTAGCGAGGAATCTGCATTTTTTTCGCAGCAGAACTGCAGATTCCTCACTGCGCTCGGAATGACAACGGGGATGGCTTTTGGCAGAGTGGGGGTCGACGGTCGCGCAACCAAGGAGAACTGAACTCCCTCCCATTAGGTCAATGACTCTGGTGCTCTTCCAGCTATTGCATTTATGAGCGGCTGAGGGTTTTACTGGTTGTATCGCTGCGGGGAGTGGTGTCGGGCATGCGTTCTAGTTTCAATTCGAGTTCCAAGCCGAAGCTGGCCTGCGAGATCACAGCCGATCGTGTGCTCGCCGCACGAGTTTCGGAGCACGGCGACATGGTCGAGACATGCACTGCCGGCGAGTTGGCGCCGGGAAGCGTTGTCCCTGACTTGATGGAGACGAATCTGCGCGAACGCAAGCGTGTCTTCGACACGGTTCAAGATACGCTCAGCAGTCTGAACAGCCGGTCGCGCGACGTAATCGCGGTGTTGCCGGACGCAGCGGTCCGCGTCATGCTGCTGGATTTTGAGACTCTTCCCGCCAATCCCACAGAAGCAGAAAGCGTGGTCCGTTTCCGTCTGAAAAAATCGCTCCCTTTTGATCTCGACAAGGCCAAGATTTCCTACCACGCGCAGCCCGCCGCAAGCGGGCTCAAGGTGGTGGCGGCAGTGGCGCTGACCAGCGTGGTTGAAGATTACGAGTCCGTGTTCCGCGACGCGGGATATAGCCCAGGCATCGTGCTACCGTCCATGCTGGCTGCCTTAGGCGCGGCCAACGCGGACCACCCGACGCTGGTGGTGAAAGTGGATTCGCGCACCACGAGCATTGCGATTCTCGACAAAAATCAGCTGCTCCTGTTCCGCACCTTGGAAAATCCACGCGGCGTGACGATTACCGGAGAGCAACTGGCAGAAGAGGTCTATCCCTCGGTGGTATTTTTCCAGGACACTTATCATTTGAATATTGCACACATCTTTGTAGCCGGTCTGGCGGATGCAGGCGGAGCGGTCCCTGCCCTGCGCGCGCAGACTGGAGCCGAGGTCACGGAACTAGTCGCAAATTCACAGTTGGGTGCTAGCGTCGGTTCGATTCCGAAATGGAGAATGGCTGGGGTCGTGGGGGCCTTGCTATCGTAAATGCGCGTCGACATCAATCTCGCAACTCAGCCCTACGAGGATGCCCGCCGCTTCTGGCTGCGGTGGGGCGGTGGTCTGGTTGCGCTTGGCATTCTGACTCTGCTGTTGCTCTTAATGACGGTCAATGGATGGATCGGTGCGCGCAATGACCGCCGGCTGATCCGGGAATACGAGCAGCAGAGCGCGGCTCGGGACAAGGAACAGGCCGATGCGCAAGCCTTACTAAATTTGCCCCAGAACAGCAGCACCCGGGATCGATCTCTTTTCCTGAACGATCTTTTTCAGCGCAAGGCTTTTTCCTGGACCAAGGCCTTCGAAGACTTGGAGCGGGTCATGCCGGCACGCCTGCACGTGGTCTCGATCCATCCTGAGCTGAGTCCCGACAATGAGCTGGAGATCAAGCTGATCGTCGCCGGAGATACCCGCGAACATGCGCTCGATTTGGTGAGCAAAATGGAGGCTTCACAGCACTTCCACGAAACCTATATCGAGGAGGAGAACTCCAATCCCGGTAACGGAAATTCAGGGGATACGGTGCAGTTTCATATCAGCGCGCTTTATGTGCCTGAGATTGGGAGCCGTGTAGGAGGCGCGCCGTAATGCCTGATCTGAGAGACACGCGCCGAAAAGTGAAGATAGCGCTGGCTGCCCTGGCAGCCGCCGATGTGGTCCTGGTCGTGGTATTTTTTTCTCCATTGATCGGATCGGAAGGGGCGCGCCACCAACAACTCGATCAGGCCTGGAAGCAATTGCAGCAGAAAACGCGGGAAGTCGAACCACTGCGCGGTCTGGACAAGAAGATTCCCATCGCTCGCAAACAGATTGACCAGTTTTACGCCGAGCGTCTGCCCGCGCAGGACTCCGCCATCTCCACCGACCTGGGCAAGGTTGCGGCACAGAGCGGCGTCAAAATCGGAAGCATTAAGTACTCCATGAAAGAAGGGGACATGGCGGGCGTGCAACGAGTGGAAATCGAGGCTGACCTCGCCGGCGATTATCTGCAATTGGTGCGATTTATTAACGCGCTGGAGCGCGATCAAATGTTTTTTCTGGTGGACAGCGTGAGCCTCGGCGGAGAACAGGGCGGCGTGGTCAAGCTGCAGCTTAAGCTGGAGACTTATCTCAAGACGGGTGTTGCCTAAGTGAAGGGTGTGCAGTGAAAGTTGGAGCAGAAAATCGGACGAAGCTGTTCGTCGCGATCGCCTTGATGGCGATTGCCGTCGTGATCCTGCTGTCGAGGCTTGTAGGTTCGGCTCCGACAGCGGCGTCGCCGGCTTCCGCGAACATCGCACCTTCTATCACACCTCAACCCGCTGCCCGTCCTCGACCTGGGCAGCGCACAAAGACTCGCGGCAAGAAAGTCAGTACTGCGCCGCATTCCCTCGACCCCACGCTGCGATATGACTGGTTGAAGGCCAGCGAAGACACCAAGTACGAAGGCACGGGCCGGAACATCTTCATGACTCAAGCGGAGATTCCGCAACCGGTGGCGCCGGCGCAGACGGAAGCCGAGAAACTGGCAGCACAAGGTCCGCCTCCTCCGCCTCCTCCGCCGCCCATCAACCTGAAGTTTTTCGGGTTTGCCAGCAAACCGGGCGAGGCCAAGAAGATTTTTCTCTCCGAGGGCGAAGACGTTTTTATTGCAGCGGAAGGAGAGGTCGTCAATCGTCATTACAAAGTGCTGCGCATCTCACCCACTTCGGTGGAAATAGAAGATGTGCTGAACAACAACCGCCAGAATATTCCGCTGACGGCGGGATGAGAAGCACCCAGGTCTCGCTGTAGGGACGTAGCTTGCTACGTCTCAATCTCGCTTGTTGTCATCCCGAGCAACGCGAGGGATCTGGGTTCTGCGCGTGATAAGGGAAAACCCAGATTCCTCGTCGCTCCTCGGGCAGACAGGAGTAATGAACGATTCAAAGGAAATCAAGCTGCTAGTAGCCGCCCCTCGCGCATCGAACCGAATGTCGACTGACGTGAAATTACCCTGCCCCAACTCGAATCCACACCGCCGCTCAGAGCGCGGATACATTCTCATCACCCTCATACTGTTTGTTGCACTCATTGCCATCGCCACCGTAGTCATGGCTCCGATCATTGCCTTCCAGGTGAAACGTGATCGTGAGGAAGAATTGATTCATCGTGGGGTACAGTACTCGCGGGCGATGAAGTATTTCGTCAAGAAATTTGGTCGTTATCCTACCCGCATCGAGGAGCTCGAAAACACCAACCAAGTCCGCTTTCTGCGCAAACGTTACAAAGACCCGATCACGGGAAAAGAGTTCAAGATCCTGCACATGGGCGACGTACAACTGTCGTTCGGCGGGGGACTCGCAGGAGCCACTCCGGTTGCCGGTCTCAATCCCGGCGCTGCCGGAATACCCGGAGGTCCCGGCGGGCAAGGAGGACTTGGCCCGGGCGCCATCAATACGATGGCCATGGCGGGTGCTTTAAGTGCGGCGGGTGCGAATGCCGCTGCTGGACCAGGCGGTCCTGGAGCAGGCACCACAGTTGTTAACGGAGCACCTGGACCGAACTCAGACGAAGAGGCTTCTGACGATACCGCGAATGCCGGAACAGGCGCGAGTCATGCCGCAGCTGGTCCCGGCGCTCCCGGCAGTTTCGGCACTGTTGGCCAGGGAACCTCAACCTCCGGCGCGCAGGTCTTCGGCGGCGGTCCCATGGTTGGAGTGGCCAGTACAAGCAAAGATAAAACCATCCGTATATTTAACAAGAAAGATCACTACTATCAATGGCAGTTCATTTACGATCCGACCAGTGACCGGGGCGGACTGCTGACTACCCCGAATCAGCCTGCACTTCAAGGGGCCACCTCTATACAGGGCGCTCCCGGGACTGCAGGTGCGCCCGGCACTTCTACCGGCATCTCCGGTCAGCCCGGCGGCTTCGGCCAGCAACCGGTCCAGCCAGCACAACCCGGCGGGTTAACGCCGCAAATGCCGCCCGAGCAACCGTAAAAGACAAAAGCCTCATCAGTCATGATGAGGCTTTTCAAACTCCAAGGCTCGCCGGTTTACACGCTAAACGAAGATCCGCAGCCGCATGTGCTCTTCACGTTCGGATTCTCGAACTTGAAGCCCGCACCCTCAAGGGTTTCAACATAATCCACGATGCAGTTGTTGAGATACATCAGCGAGGTGGCATCCACATAGACTTTCAGCCCATCCATGTCGAACACTTTGTCCATCATACCCGCGCCGTTTTCGAAAGACATCGAGTAGGAGAAACCTGAGCAACCGCCGCCCACAACACCTACCCGCAGGCCGGCAGGTACGGGACTCTGTTGCGCCATAATCTCCTTAACCTTGGCAATCGCGTTAGTGGTCAAGCTAACCGGTGGCTTCTTTGGTGTCACTTCGGGAACGCTTGTCGGGACAGTGGTGGTGGCCATTGGCATCTCCTTGAAACTACCTGTTTATTATAACAAAGCTGGGCTCAGGGTTCGAGGCAAAAAGCCTGGGCAAAAAGCCTCGGATCGGACCCCGGAACCCGCCTCCCAGTTAGATGAACTAAAGCCCCGCAGAGTCGCGGGCAAAACAAAACCTGTCAGGGCTTGCGTTCTGGGGATATAATCTGCGCGTGGGGCCCCCGTACCGATGTCGGTTGTGGCCCGATAACCAACGTCGGCGAAGCTTCGGGGTCTGCTCAAAGATCAGCACCGAGGTGGCTTATGATGGAAACGTTAATGTGGCCGCTAGTTGTATGGGGAGTTCTCACCGCTATCCTAGTCATCCTCCTCATCTACCGTAGCACCCTCACCATGCAAGAGGATGATCAACTGTTCCTGGGCGAATCTGAGTCGCACATGGAAAAGGAACAGATCGAGATCATGGCCAAGGTGAACAAAATCACTCCCCTGGTCAAGTGGATGGGCGCTGCCTCCGGGGTCATGCTATTGGTGATCGCGGGAATGGCAGTGTACCAGGGGTTGCAACAAGCCCAATAGGGCCGGCATCCGGTTTTGGCCAGCAGCGGATTCCGAGTAGAACCCGTTGCCTGATCACCGTCGCTCAAGGTGTTAAAGGCGAGACTTGCGTCAGGTTTCGCCTTTGATTTATCTGGTGCCGGGAACAGGACTCGAACCTGCACGCCTTGCGGCACTGGATCCTAAGTCCAGCGCGTCTGCCAATTCCGCCATCCCGGCAACTTCCTACAACAACATCATACCGAAGCTTCCGGGTCAGCAGCCACGGTATATGCTCCACCGATAAGTTTCGAGGGGCACAGTTAGCAAGCTCGATCTCCAGATTTCGTCGTGGTACATCCTTCCGCGGCGTCCAATCGCCAGGGGATAGGATATCGAGCGCGTGCGATCGGGTGTGTGAAGTTATTCACCGAGCCGCCAACTACAACTCGGCGTCAGCGTACGAATTGATTTCGCAGTTCAGACTGACTTCTTCAAACTGTGGTGTGGTCTATCGCCTCCACGCTGATTTTCTGCAAGACTCCCAGCGGTCAAGTTTGGATCGCCGATCACATCTTGTTAACGAAGTGTGTGCCATTAGTTACCCAGATATTTGCTCCGTCAAAAGCCACGCCAATAGGTTGGGGGCCGTGCGTTTGAAACCTCCCCACGAGCGCACCGTCGCTTGGCCGTACTTGATCCACGCTGTCTGCCGCAACCCAAATGTACGATCCGTCGAAGGCTATCCCGCGCGGCGATCCGCCGTAATTGAAGGTACCTTGATTAGCCCCATCCTTTGCTCGCAGCTTACTGACCGTGCCGCCCTGATAGTTCGCCACCCAGATATTCGCCCCATCAAAGGCTACTCCGACGGAACCGCCGCCCGTTTTGAACGAGCCTAAGATCTTGCCGTCACTGGTCCGCAGCTTGTAGACGAAACCTAGGTAGTCCGTAACCCAGATATTTTTCCCATCGAAGGCCACGCCAATCGCAGCTTGCACGGGGAACGTGCCCAGGGTTTTGCCATCGCTAGCCCGTAGCTTGCTCACCGTGCCATCGCCATGGTTCGCCGTCCAGATGTTCTCTCCATCGAAGGCCAGAAAATACGGTAACTTCCCCACGGTGAAGTCGCCCAGCTTGGTGCCATCTGTGGCCCGCAGTTTGGTGACGTCATTGCCCCCGGAATTTGCTATCCAGATATTCGCTCCATCGAAGGCGACGCCCAAGGGCTCTGCGCCTGTGTACAAGTTGAAGGTGCCTTGGTTGGCTCCGTCACTGGCGCGCAGCTTGCTTACCGTGTCCGAGCCGGTATTCGCCACCCAGATGTTCTCGCCGTCGAAAGCTACGCCACCGGGGAGGTTACCAACATCGAAGCTTGTCGTCTGGTTCGCCGGGTACCACTTCAACAGCGCAACCTTCAGCGGATTCGCGGGCGGCGCGCCATTGGACGGGCGCCGTCCCGACACGCTGGTCTCCTGCGCTCGGCCAGGAATGAAAACCGCCGCCGCACCTAAGCTGACGAGCAATAAAGCGCACACAGCTCCACGTATTTTCATAATTGGTTACCTCAGGGTTCGGTCCAATAATCCAATAACACCAGCGATCCCGAGGGTCGCGACCGCAAGTCGGGGGGACTAGATAAGCGACCCTAACAAAACTGGGCCAATGCTGTCCCGAACAGGGAAGATTGTCAACAACAAAGTGGACAGAGCACGCGAATCTCAGATATGGACGACGCTCATAGCAAGCCGCGCTAGCGGTCGCTCTCGGGCACGGGAACGACCACTCCGCCTTCAATCTTAGGGATACCGAAGTGTCCGCCGAGATGGAAGAGATCGAGCGGGCTGATCGACCCAGAGACAGCAATGAAGTTCAGCTGATTCTGCCCGGCGAAGAGAACCGCGACGTTTCGGATCACTTTATTCTCGAAGCGAATCCAGAGATCGGTTGCGCCCGGGCCGCCGTCCTTGTCATGGGTGCTGACCATGTGCTGCCAGCCAGCCTCGTGAAACTGTTGACGCACCGAGCTCAGAATTCCTGAATCGTACATCCCCGATTTCGGGAAACGGAAGCTGTGGACGGAAATCCCATTTACTCCCGCCACCACGCGCCGCAAATCTTCATTGTCCTGATCGAGCTTGGACGCGAACACCAGCATGGAGTGGTCGAGAGTGAACTCGGTACGCGACGAGGCATTCTGCCCCAGGCTTTCAATACCCTGAGGGAGCCAGTCCTGCTGTTGCGCGTGGGACAAAGTAGTGAAACATGTGGCAATGAGAAGCAAAAAAGCGATGCGGGAGAGTCTCATAAGAACACACCTCAGGAGTCAGAGGATCACGGCCAGAGCCCGGACCCTGGACCAATAACTAAGAAAACCCAAGCGGAGGGAATTTGTTTCGCGAATCTTCGGCTACTTTCTGGAATTATGAAGGCCGACGCAACCAATCTATCCCGAGAATTCAAGGTGCCGATGGTTTAGACTTTTATTGTGGCAGACTTAGGCAAAATGCTGCTGTTGTTCGGCGGAACTATTGTTGTTGTCGGGCTGGCGCTGGTTTTGCTGGGCCGAACTAGCAGCCCGATTGGGGGGCTTCCTGGCGACATCGTTTATCGTGGCAAAAACACGACGGTCTATTTTCCGCTGGCGACTTCGATTGTGGTGAGTGTAGTGCTTTCGATTTTGCTGTCTCTGATTGGAAGGTTGAGGAAGTAGCACTCAGCAATTAGCACTCAGCAATCAGGGCTCCCCGTGTCACGCTCGGCCCAGAAATGAACTGCAAGGACTAAGTGCTGATTGCTGAGGGCTGAATGCCGCCCCTGTCTGTAGACTTCTCTCCATGGCTTCCGCCGATCAACTCGGGTTCAGTTTCAGGCCGGCGGAGCGGCGTACCTGGACGGTTCGCGATCTGGTGGCGGCGGTTCGCACTCATCTCGAGCGCGAGTACGGCGATATCTGGGTGGAGGGCGAGATCTCGAACTTCCGTGCCCATGACTCCGGACATCTTTATTTCACTCTCAAAGATCGGAATGCGCAGATTCGCGTGGTGATGTTTCGCTCGTCGGCCCGGTTGCTCCGCTTTCGTCCCGAGGACGGGTTGCAGGTCGTGGTGCGCGGGCGCGTGACCATTTATGAAGATCGCGGCGAGATGCAAATTTCGGCGGAGTACGTGGAGCCCAAGGGTGCGGGGGCTCTGCAGATCGCGTTCGAGCAGCTGAAAGCGAAGCTTGAGGCTGAGGGACTGTTTGACTCGGCTCGCAAGAAACCCATTCCCACGTTGCCCGCGAGAATCGGCATTGTAACTTCGCCGCAGGCTGCGGCCCTCCGCGACATTCTGAATATCCTGCGTCGCCGGCACGATACGGCGAACGTTCTGATTTTCCCCGCGCAGGTGCAAGGCGAAGCGGCTGCACTCGAAGTGAGCGCCGGAGTTCGCTACTTCAATAAGGCGCGCAATGTGGATGTCATTATCGTGGCGCGTGGCGGAGGCTCAGCCGAGGATCTTGCCGCGTTCAACCATGAAGGGTTGGCGCGCGCGGTTGCGGCTTCGGAGATCCCCGTGATCTCTGCCGTGGGCCATGAGACTGACTTTACTATTCTAGATTTTGTCGCCGACCTGCGCGCCCCTACGCCGTCTGCCGCGGCGGAGTTGGTCATCCGCTCGCAGCAGGAAGTGGCCGAGCAACTCGGGGGATTGCATCGCCGCCTCGAAAAAGCGATGCGCTATCACTTGCTCATGTCGCGCCAGAATCTCACCGAACTGGCCCAGCATGGCGCCTTCGCTCGCATGATGGACCTGATTCATCGCCGCGAGCAGCGCTTGGATGATCTGGTGAACCGGCTCGCCACTGCGCAGCGTTATATCCTCGAGAAGCAACTGCGGCGGTTCGAAACTTTGTCGGCCGCAGTTCGCCACTATGACGTGCGGCGCGTGCTTGGAGGCATGAAAAAAGATTTGGACGCACGCACGACGGCGATCGTTTCTGCTGTCCGCAATTTGCTGCTCGAGCGTAAGGTTCGTGTGGAGAGGATGGATACCGCCCTACAGGCGCTTTCTCCGCTGGCTATTCTGGAGCGCGGCTACGCCCTGGTGTTCGATGCTTCGGATCAATTACTGACGGATGCGACCAGGGTGAAGCCTGGGGATGAGATTTCGGCGAGGTTGGCGAGGGGAACCGTCACTGCCACGGTAAAGAAGAGCCGGGCGTGATTGGTTCCTCCCTCTCTTTAGCCTCAGCAGAACCTCTGTCGAGCTTTGCTCGACCGGACAGCCGAGGGCGGCTGTCCCCACGTGATCTTCGTTGAGCCGAGACGGGTCGAAGACCCGTCTCCACATAGCTACGGCTTTACACACGATCACGGGTAGGTGAGTTTTGGGTGCCAGTTTGTTCCCCGGCCTTCGGGGGTGAAGTCGAAGAGATGCCAGAGTGGCCACAGCAGGTCAACGGCGCGGTGATCTTGTCCGGGTTCTGGTGGAACGAAGCGAAGTTCGGTGTAGTAGCTGTGGTGGATTTTTCCGTCTCTGCGTACGAAAACGTTTAGACCCGGTTCCTGATCGCCTTCGTTGGTCTCCCCGTGGTAGTCGCGGTGATAGGTGTTGCTTGCTGACGAGAGCAAGCGCAGGTTATGCCAGCCGCGACTGCGGGCATGGCTTCGGATCTTTTCGAGCGGGTTCCTGGCCACGACTGCGAAATTGATACGCTGGGTTGCATGCGGCGCGGCTCCGTTCAGCCCATCGAGAATCGACGTACAAGCGGGACAAGCTGCCTTCATTTTTGGACCGTACATGAAGTTGTAGATTGCCAGCGTGTCTTTTCCCGGTTGAAACAGTTCGGAGATTCGTGTTTTCCGCACCGTAGCCGAATCTTCCAAGTTATGGCTGCCTTCATCGAAAACGTAGTCTTCGGGGATTTCACCTCCCAGCGGAAGTTTGCGCCTCAGGCTCGCGACCTCTTCTATGTTCTTGCGAAGCGTAAGCTCGGCCTGCAACAGTTGGTTGCGGGCTTCACGATATGCGGTGCTCTCTCCGGGAAATCGATTGGAGTGTAGCGAGGATGCCATTTTGCCTCCGAAACAGAGATAAGATTTTATTTACTCTTTGAACTGCGAACACCTGTCGGGCTGACTTGCTTTGCGAGATAGGAGGCAAGCTTTTCGGCGATCTGTCCCCAACCTCCTTGATAGCGCTTCATGACTTCAGCATCTTGGAAGCGCTCGTGAGTCAGCACCAGTTCGCTTTCGTCGCCGAGGGCAAGGAACTCCACCGTGACCAGCGTTGGGACTTCGTCCTCTTCTCGCGTCCAGGTAAACACCAACTTTGAAGGCGGATCGACAACCTGATACACGCCCGTATGCACATAAGCACGAGTCTTACTCTTCATGACGATGCGATACGAACCGCCCACGCGCAGGTCGAGTGTGGCCTCTGCCGCGAAAGTGTCTCCGGGACACATCCATTCGCGTAAGCCCTGCGGATCGGTCCAGGCTTCAAATACGATGTCACGGCTTGCCGGCATCTTTCTCCGAATCGATAGCCGGTACTTGCCCTCAGCGGGGTCTTGCATGTGCTCCTCCTTTTTCCTTGGTTCTTGCTTTTCGAGCTATGTACTTTTCGAGTGCATCCAGGCGCACGTTCCAGAACTGTCGGTATTCGTCGAGCCATGCCGTCGCCTCGCGAAGAGGCTGGGGCTCAATCCAGCACAAGTGTTCCCGGCCGTGAATTTCGCGGCGGATCAGCCCGGCGCGTTCAAGCACCATGACGTGCTTGGATACAGCGTTCAGAGACACGGCGAAGGGGGTTGCAATTTCGGTGATGGTGGCAGGCTTCTTGGCCAAAGTTTTCAGGATCGCGCGTCGCGTTGCGTCAGACACCGCGGAAAACACACGATCCAACGCTGCCGGAGAATATTCAACCATATGGTTGAATATTATTACGACCCTTGCCCACAATTGTCAATCCCCGGCGACACATACGATCACGTCAATTCCTCCCACACGTAGGTGCGGACGCCCTCGTCCGCCCGGCGGAGCGAAGCTCCGCAGACGCCAGCCATGAGCGCTAGGCTCGCCCTACTCGCAGCCCGGACGAGGCGTCCGGGCCTACGTGGTTCAATAAATGAGACGCCAAGGCTGCGTGGCTTGCCCCGGTGGGTTTGGCTGCTTATACTTCATTGGGTTTACCGCCAAGTCCGGGGAATCTGCATGGGAACCGGCACGACACCCGGCTCTCGGATTACAATCATTGGGCTATCGACTTTTTCGATCATTACTATCGAATTGCTTTCTTTAGTGTGCCATCATCAAATCGCCATCATTGGAGATCTCTATGACCACCGCCACCAAGTCTGTTTCCCTCGAGCAGGAACTCAATCCTACGGAGGCGCAGACTGCGCGATTTGATCTGGCCGCGCAGAAACTTAATCTGGATGAGGGATTGTGGAAGGTTCTCCGTTATCCCACGCGCGAGCTGATCGTGCATATTCCCGTCGCGATGGACAATGGAACGCTCGAGGTGTTCACCGGTTTCCGGGTGCAGCACTCAATTGCGCGCGGTCCGTCGAAGGGCGGCATTCGCTATGCTCCGGACGTTACTCTCGACGAAGTTCGCGCCCTCGCAGCCTGGATGACCTGGAAGTGCGCGGTGGTGAACATTCCTTTTGGCGGCGCGAAGGGTGGCGTGATTTGCGATCCGCATAAGATGTCGATCGGCGAACTCGAGCGCATGACCCGCCGCTACACCGCGGAACTGTTCGAATTTATCGGCCCAGAGAAAGACGTGCCCGCTCCCGACGTGAATACCAACGAGCAGACGATGGCGTGGATCATGGATACATTTTCCATGCACATGCGCCAAACCGTCACTGCAGTGGTCACCGGGAAGCCGATCAATATTGGAGGATCGCGCGGACGCCGCGAGGCCACGGGCCGCGGCATCATGATTGTTTGCGATGAGGCTGTCAAAAAGCTGGGGATGCGCCCCGACTCCACTCGCGTCATCGTCCAGGGATTCGGCAATGTCGGTTCCAATGCGGCCCTGCTGATGGCGCAGGCGGGCTACAAGATTATCGGCATTATCGAGGTGACCGGCAGCCTTTATAACAAGAACGGAATCGATGTTGTCGCGCTCTCCGCATACCGGCAGAAGCACGGGACACTGGCGGGTTTCCCCGGAGCCGAATCGGCCGACCCGGCGGAGCTTCTGGTCACCGACTGTGACATTCTGATTCCCGCCGCCACCGAAAATCAGATCACCAGCCGCAACGCCGATCGAATAAAGTGCAAGATCCTCGCCGAGGGCGCGAACGGTCCGACCACGGCCTCTGCGGACGAGATTCTGGCGGACAAGGGAGTATTCGTGATCCCCGACATCTTATGCAACGCCGGTGGCGTGACCACTTCGTACTTCGAATGGGTGCAGGATCGCCAGGGATATTTCTGGAAAGAGTCGGTGGTGAACGAGCAACTCGAAACCATCATGGTCGCCGCGTTCGATGATGTCGTAAGGTTTGCCGAAACTCATGGCGTCAACAACCGGATTGCCGCTTATATGCTGGCAATCGATCGCGTAGCGTATACCATTCGGCAGCGTGGAATCTACGCGTAGAACGTTGGAGTATAGAGCGTTGTAATTATGACCAGCGTTTGCAAAGAACACGTCAGACGGGGCATCCTGCTGTGCTTGCTGGCCGCTTTATTGGCCGTGCCGGCTCTAGCAGCGTTTCAAACTACTTCTTCCGGTTCTCCAGCAACACCCGCGAGCGACGCATCCAAGAACGCAAAATCACAACCAAACCCGCCTTCGGCATCCGACATCGCGGCGGCCAAGGCCGGCGGTAAAGTATGGGTGAACCTCGACAGCGGCGTTTATCACCAGGGCGGCCGCTGGTATGGCAAGACCAAGAACGGCAAATTCATGACCGTCGACGACGCCAAGAAAGCAGGCTATAAACCCGCGAAACGTGATTGAAATTTAAAGGAGAGACACTATGGGAAAAAGTCTGATCATTCGAGTTATGGTTGCCCTCGTCGTCCTTGGGCTGTTCATGGGCGTGGGCGCGGCGCAGGGCATGGCTCAAGCCGGCGGATCGATGTCGGGAAGTTCTGCCATGTCGACCGCGAAGACCGCAACCAAGGCAAAGTTGCTCGATATCAATTCCGCCACTCCGGATCAACTCGATGCTCTGCCAGGAATCGGCGATGCTTATGCGAAGAAGATCGTAGACGGACGTCCTTATAAGACGAAGACTGATCTTGTCCGCAAGAAGATTATTCCCCAGGCGACCTACGACAAGATTAAGGACATGATTATTGCGAAGCAAAAGTAGGCATAGATAGTCCCGACTGTGTCTGAGTGAGAACTAAAATCTCGGCGATGCCGTGGAAGAAAGCGCCAGGTCCTTAGCCGCGAAGCAGCGTAAGAATGAAGCCCACGGCGTAAGTGACTATGGAATAAGTCGAAGTTGCATTTGATTTTGGGTGGCGCAGCGCTTCCAGCGCTGCGGTAAGTGCATTATTTTGAATTCGGCCTTAGCCGCTGAGGGCGCACCTTATCGGCATGGAAGAGTTTTTCCGCAACGTAACCGTGGCTAAACGTGTGAGAGAGACAAGCCCCAGCGGGGCGAAAGAGCAGTTGTCACGCGCACACCGAGTGAACTACTCGGATTTTCTGCTGCCTCAGCTTTACTTCATTGCTTTCGCTATTCGTGGTGGAGGATAATTCGGTATTGGTCGTTCCGGCGCCCCGTGAACCTTCCCAATTCCATCACGCTCACCCGCATTTGCAGCATTCCGCTCCTGATCTGGATTCTTTCCACCAACCATTTCCAGAGTTCCGGCGGCGAAAAGGAGCTGCTGGCTTCGGCTCTGTTCATCGCGGCCTCGATTACCGACGGCATTGACGGATACCTCGCCCGCAAGCGCGGACAAATCACCACCATGGGTGTGCTGCTCGATCCGCTGGCCGACAAACTTCTGATCGCTGCCGCGTTCATCACCCTGGTGCAGTTCAACCCCAGCATGGTTCCGGCGTGGATCGCAGTCATCATCATAGGCCGCGAATTTCTGGTTAGCGGCTTGCGTTCGATTGCGGCCTCCGAGGGTTTCGCCATCGAGGCCAGTGACCTGGGCAAATTTAAAATGCTGGTGCAGATCGTGTCCGTGGTGGCGGTGATTCTTGACCATCGCTGGAAAGAATGGCCCATCTACGGGGGATATTTCTTTCCGGTGCATTGGATCGCGCGGCTGGCCATCTGGTTCATGGTTCTGTTGTCGCTGGTATCGGCAGGCGATTACTTCGTCGCCTTCTGGTCCAAGATTGACCGGCAGGTGGTGAAGAGCCGCCGCCGCGCGTTTGTCCTCAGCCGTCGGAGGAAGCGCGATGTCGCCGCAACCTGAAAACCAGGCTGCCGCGCCTGGCGTGAGTTCCGCTCCAGCGCGGTCGAACGAATTCACTCCCAACGAACGAGCAATTTTGTTGCAGCTCGCCCACGAATCGATTCTGTCGACTTTGGAGCACCGCGAAATCTCTCTGGACCCGCCTTCGCCGCATTTCTCTGAACCACGAGGCGCATTCACTACGATCTATTTCCACGGTCAGCTGCGCGGTTGTGTAGGCTACGTGCTCGCGGTCTTTTCTCTTTACCGCACAGTGGCCGAGACCGCCCGCGCCGCCGCCTTCGAGGACACGCGTTTTCACCCCGTCACGCTAGCGGAAGCCCCGGCGCTGGAAGTTTCTCTGAGCATTCTCTCGCCGCTCCAAGCCATCAAGCCCGAAGAAGTCGAGATCGGAATCCACGGATTAGTCATCGCTCAGGGCGGACGCCGCGGCTTGCTTCTGCCGCAAGTCCCCGTCGCACATGGGTGGGACCGCCCAACCTTCATCGAGCAGACTTGCCTCAAAGCAGGCCTGCCGCGCGACGCCTGGCAGAGCGGCGCCACCCTCGAGGCCTTCACCGCAGAAGTCTTTGGAGACCGGGAAGCGCGATAGCACGCGTCAGAAAGTGTAAGTTAGAATTCCGCCCCGGCACAGCCTGCCGCTTAATTACAATCACTTTTCCACGAGGTTGACATGCAGGAGCCAGCCGCGACCCAAAGCTCTCAGCGCCCGATGTCGACAGCGCAGCCCACCTCTCCGCTCGAACTAGCGCGGCTCTTCCTGAAACTGGGCATGGTCGCCTTCGGAGGCCCACCCGCCCACATTGCCATGATGGAAGACGAGGTAGTCTCGCGCCGTGGCTGGCTGACCCGCGAACAGTTTCTCGATTTCCTGGGCGCGACCAATCTCATCCCCGGCCCGAACTCCACCGAGATGGCAATCCATGTAGGCCGTGTGCGAGCCGGTTGGCCGGGATTGCTCGTGGCCGGCACCTGTTTCATTCTGCCTTCGGCAATCATGGTCACGGCCCTGGCGTGGGCGTACGTCCGCTTTGGATCGCTGCCCCAATTCTCAGGCGTCCTCTACGGAGTCAAGCCCATCGTGATTGCGCTGATTGTGCAAGCCGTATTCAAGCTGGCAAGGTCGGCGGTAAAGTCTAAATGGCTGGCGATCGTAGGCGCGCTAGCCGTCGTCGCGACCGCTCTTGGTGCGGATCAACTCGCCGTCCTGGCCGCCGGCGGCTTGCTGACAGGTTTAATGTATTGGCTGCGCCAGGGCAGGCGAGCCCCGTTGCCTGCTCCCGCAATCCTGACCGGAGGAACCGCCATCGCCGCCGGATCCACTCTGATCGTCCCCGTTAACATGACCGCGCTTTTTCTCGTGTTTCTGAAAATTGGCGCAATTCTTTTCGGAGGCGGATACGTGCTGGTAGCGCTGATCCGGTCCAACCTTGTCACCCGCCTCGGCTGGATCAGCGAGCGCCAACTGCTCGATGCCATCGCCATGGGACAAGTGACTCCCGGCCCGCTCTCCACAACCGCAACCTTTATCGGCTACCTTTTGAAAGGCACGCCTGGCGCGCTGATTGCGACCGTCGCCATTTTCCTCCCAGCATTTTTCTTCGTCGCCATCAGCGGCCCGCTGGTTCCGCGCCTCCGCCAATCGCCTCTAGCCGGAGCCGTCCTGGATGGAGTGAACGTCGCCGCACTAGCCCTGATCGCGGTAGCCACGTGGCAACTTTTCCGCGCCGCCGTCGTCGACGGCACCACGCTGGTTCTGGCCGCCCTGAGCTTCTTCCTCCTGATCGCCTATCGAATGAATTCGCTCTGGCTAATCCTGGCCGGAGCCACGATCGGAGCCGCGGCAACCCGCTTTCATCGTTGAGCTGTCGGATCCCAATTTAAGATGCTGCGCTTTTCGGAGTGCCGATTGCGCAACGAGCCACGCTCTTGCCTAGAGGCTCTTTGACCAGCTTGAGCATTCGACTGCGCGAACGTGTACCTGACCCAATTTCCTAAGCACCCCCTTGCAATTCCCAAATTCATCTGGTATAAACAATTCACCGAGAGCAGTGTGTGTGGCTAGCCGGGTTGTTTTTCTGAAACTCTCGTCCAGATCCGGCATCAAATGGGAAGTTTGGTAATTTAGCCCCGGCCACGGGGTTTCATTCGGGGACGAAGCGCCTCGAAGGGTTTAAGCAAGCGTTTTCGCAAGAACCTCCATAAGATCTTTTTTCAAGTGAATGGTCTTCCGCGTCGGCTTGTGCCGAAATGGCACTCGCGTTGTTGCGGAAGATGCGTTCTGTTGCGTGCTCAGAAAGAGCGCTCGAAACAAATTCGAAGTTGCTCCCCGCATGTGCATAAACGGTGGAAATCCTGTTCGCACAGCGGGTTGACAGTCAGCAACAGAGCTAGTAACTTAAACAGGTTTCGAGGACAGTCAGATTCGTTGTAGATCCGAGCGTCTCGCTCGTTTCTGAATCTGCCTGGACTGAAGGCGCGCCGCTCAGGCGGAAAGCGATTCGGTCTTTGACAACTAGGTTGAACGTGCCAGTCGTGAGATGGAAGTCTCGGGTTCGAATCCGAGCGATCTCACAAGATAGACCGTCGTTCCTCTTCGAGGGAGCGACGGCAGTCTGCCAACTACCCGTCGGCAGACGACAGGTTTCAAATGAGAGTTTGATCCTGGCTCAGAATCAACGCTGGCGGCGTGCCTAACACATGCAAGTCGAACGAGAAAGTGGAGCAATCCATGAGTAAAGTGGCGACCGGGTGAGTAACACGTGACTAACCTACCTTC